>OCVV012861309.1_pt1 | contig 89894 bp, 70 predicted proteins | sample 1539721 | NCBI WGS metagenome assembly OCVV01 (sample SAMN02144230, study PRJEB22623) | gut metagenome | biome: sheep rumen | host: Ovis aries | place: New Zealand
TTGGGTGTAAAATTGGGTGTAAATCTCGTAAATCACTGATAATCAAGTGATATTGCGGAGAGAGAGGGATTCGAACCCCCGGTACCTCTCAGTACGTCGGTTTTCAAGACCGATGCAATCGACCACTCTGCCATCTCTCCTTATATGCGCATTGGTGGTATGCGGGCGCAAAGGTAAACAAATAAATGAAAAGTGAGAAATGAAAAGTGAAAAAAATTATCTTCCGACGAAAAAATGTTGGGTTTCGTGTCCCTTTTTTAATATTCCCTTATCTATGTGAGCGCAAAAGGTAGACTTAAACCTGAATTTAGGTTATTCCTGCATTGTGTCTCTTGGCGGAGGAGCTGGTCACGCATTTGTCCTGAACACAGGTTTTGGCTTTCATAAGCCGTATGAGCGTTCTGCCAAGCCAAAGGTGCCAACACGCGATCATGGATTTGAATATGGTCTTGAATTTAGTGGAGGACGCACCTTTGGTCCCAACCTGTTGTTTGGCTACAAGTGGAATCCGCATCTCTCCGTCGACTTAGGTTATGGCTTTGGATATCTTTCTACAGGCAAAGTGAAGGCAATAGAGGAATCGGGCCGCTCAAACTTAGAGCATGAATTTAAATGGGAAGCTATTGCTCAAAACTTCTTCCTCCGCGGTCTGTATCGCGTCACGGACGCAAAGTTTTCGCCTTTTGCATCCGTCGATCTCGGCATGCGCTTCTACAGTGAATGGGATTGGCGGGATGGCAGTTTTCCAAGCGCAACAGACCGTTTTGAATTTGAGCGCGACCCTGAGAAACCCCGTTCGTCGGGCATCCTCATAGCCCCAGCCATCGGCGGCTCTCTACGCACTACGAACAACTCTTATTTTGAATTTAAGATTGGCTATTCTATAACAAACGCTTTACGTGAGAATGTGGGACAACGTCACATAAGCAATAGGTACAATAGTTATAATGAAACCATAACTTTCCATCGTAAAGGGTTGAGTAGTTTGTTCGTAAGCTTGGGGTATAGGCATACGCTGAAGCTTGGAGCAGGCGTGAAGGATAAGGTGAAAAAGCAATATGAGCGTAGCAAAGAAAAGATTAAAGGTCTTTAGTCTTGAACCTTGGTCTTGCCATAGAAATCTTGTTTTTCGTCAGATTACGCCAGACACAAAAAAACTATTCGTGGGACCAGGATATAAAAAAAGCATAGGCAGGCTTATCTTCCGGTAAGCCTGCCTATGCTTTTCAATTCTATTTAACGATAAGTCCCTCAAATGCCTGCCAGGGTCCTTCGGTGGGTAATGGTGCCTCAACGTAGATTTGTTTATGCGAGACGGGGTGCTCAAAGCTGATGCAGCGTGCATGCAGGCTGATGCTGCCGTCGGGGTTGCTACGCGGAGCTCCGTACTTGAGGTCGCCGCGAATGGGGCATCCGATAGCTGCAAGCTGGCAGCGTATCTGGTGGTGGCGACCTGTATGTAGGTGCACTTCGAGCAGATGATAGCGTTCAGAGTGGCCTATGACCTTGTAGTCGAGCACGGCCTTCTTGGCGCCGGGGCGCTCGTTGGCGTAGGCGAACGATTTGTTCTTCTGCTCGTTGCGAACGATGTAGTGCGTAAGCGTCGCTTGCTGCTCGCGTGGCGCATTTTGTACGAGTGCCCAATAGGTCTTGTGCACGCCTTGGGTGCGGAAAAGGTCGTTCAGCCGAGTCAGTGCCTTGCTGGTGCGAGCGAAGACGACAACACCGCTGACGGGACGATCCAGACGATGAACCACACCAAGGAACACTTCGCCAGGTTTGGCATAGCGTTCCTTGATGTATGCTTTCACCAAGTCGGAGAGTGGCGTGTCGCCGGTCTTGTCGCCCTGAACAATCTCGCCCGCCTGCTTCGCGACGATGATGATATGGTTGTCTTCGTAGAGAACTTCCAACTTTCTACAGGTTGTTTTCAGCTTCGTGCTAAGGGTGAGCCTTACATATTCATGCCGCCGTCGATCTGAATCACCTGGCCGCTGACGTATGAACTAAGGTCAGATGCGAGGAAGAGTGCGACGTCGGCCACATCTTCGGGCTTGCCGCCACGGCGAAGAGGAATCTTCTTCATCCAATCTTCACGCACGGCTTCGGGCAGTGCAGCAGTCATTGCTGTCTCGATGAAGCCGGGAGCTATGGCGTTGGCGCGGATGCCCTTGGGCCCCATCTCCTGGGCGATGCTTTTAGCCAGGGCAATCATGCCAGCCTTGGAGGCCGCATAGTTGGCCTGACCGGCATTGCCGTGGACGCCTACGACGCTGGCCATGTTGATGATGGAGCCGCCACGCTGGCGCATCATTACGGGGACGCAAGCGTGAATGAAGTTGAAGGCCGACTTCAGATTGACACCGATGACGGCATCCCATTGCTGCTCTGTCATGCGTAGCATGAGGCCGTCCTTGGTGATGCCGGCGTTGTTCACGAGCACGTCGATAGTGCCGAAATCCTCTTTCACCTGTTGCACCAGCGTCTCCGTCTCGGCAAAGTCGGCCGCGTTGCTGGCATAACTCTTGCACTTGACACCGAGTGCTGCAATCTCAGCTTGGGTCTCCTCGTTGACGGCCAGGTCGGTGAATGCAATATTTGCGCCTTCAGCGGCAAACTTTAAGGCAATGGCCTTGCCAATGCCCCGTGCAGCGCCAGTGATAAGCGCTGTTTTTCCTTCTAAAAGTTTCATGTGTAGTATAATAGATGTTGAGATATTCTGTTTTGATTATGCACGCAAGAGCACTCGGCGCAGTATCTTCGTCACGATGGGGCGGGTGGAGTTGATGTCCATTCCCATGCCCAAGCGTCCGTAGATATACGGAATCTCAAGGCCCCTTGCGCAGCCTTGGATGATGTCGGTGTAGAGCGGAATACTGTCTATTTCAAAGATTCCGCTGGCGACGCCCTCTTCGAGCGTCTTCGCAAAGATGTCACGTTCCTTCTTGTCGTATTTCTTGCGAACGCGCTCTACCTGCCAGATGTTGCGGAAGAACTCGGCTCGGAGGTTGCCGTTGCGTTCTACGACATCTTTCATAAGGCTCAGATGCGCAAACATTAGCTCGACAAGCTTCTCCAGAGGAGCCAGTTGCTTGCGCGCAACAGCCAAGAAAGTAGCTGAGATACGCTGTAGCTCCCCATTGATCACGGCCGAATAAATCTCGTCCTTGCTCTTGAAATATGTGTACAATGTGCGTCGCCCTTTGCCGGAGGCTTCAGCAATGTCGTTCATCGTAGTGCCGTCGAAGCCCCGCTTGGCAAATTGCAGACGGGCTATGTCGATAAGCAGCTGACGGGTCTTTAGTTGTGGCATAACGGTAATCGTGATGATTAACAGAGCACAAAAGTAAGCTATTTAGCCATTTTAAGCAAAAAAATGCGGCACGCTTTTTGCGCACGTGTGCAAAATTGCCTGCGATGAAAGATTTTTTACTTAAAAAGCTTGGAGGTTCCGTCAAAAAGTACTACCTTTGCAGCCGCAAACGACAAAGAAGCTGTCGTAGAACGATTTTACATCGCGGAGTGGAGCAGTTGGTAGCTCGCCAGGCTCATAACCTGGAGGTCGCTCGTTCGAGTCGAGCCTCCGCAACAGAAAGGGATTGTCTGCGAACGGACAGTCCCTTACTTATTTAAATACGCGCGCGGTGCGCCCGCACATACGTATATATGTGGGTGCTTAAGAGGGAAGCAGGTGAGAGTCCTGCACAGTCCCGCTGCTGTAAGTTCCATTATCGGGTGGACACGATGAGCCACTGGCCCGAAAGGCTGGGAAGGCGTCTGCCTCGGGAATAAGTCAGAAGACCTGCCGCAGCAAAAGTACAGAGGCCGAACCTTCGAGGACGGGTGACGCCACACGCCGAAATGATATTGATCACGCTTGCGATGACCATCATTGCGATGCTGCCTGACACGATGCAGACTCAGCAGATGGAGACATTGGAGGTCGATGAGACCGCCAAGCATCGTTTCGTGCGCGCAACTGTCCCAGCCCAGGTATTGGATAGCCGTGATTTGCAACGTCTCGGAATCACCGGGATGAACGATGCCCTCAGCTGTCTTGCGGGCATCACTTTGCGTGACTATGGCGGCGCTGGAGGGATGACGACCATCTCTGTTCGTGGTCTTGGCGCTAAGCACACAGGTGTGAGCTACGACGGGCTCCTCCTTTCCGACTGTCAGAGTGGCGAGATCAACGTTGCTCACTATAGCCTCGACAATGTTCATCGTTTGGCTTTCACCATCGGTGAGGGCGACGAAATCTTTGTTCCGGCCCGCCAAGCTTCTGTGCCGGCTCTGCTTTCTTTATCCACCATCGCACCGCCAACCGATGACCTTAGCCCTCACATCATGGCTCAGATGCGGGCTGGATCTTTCGGATACATCAGTCCTTACTTGCGTTATGGACAAAACCTGAACGACCGCTTAGCCATAGCCTTGCAAGGCGATTTCATACACGCCGACAATCAATATCCTTTTACACTTCACAATGGAACGCTGACAACACGCGAGCATCGCGTCAACAGCCGTATGAACGCCGGCCATGGTGAGGGAAGCTTCATCTGGCAGGTAACGCCGCGACATAGGTTAAGTGGAAAAGCCTATTGGTATGATAACGACCGCCAGTTGCCTGGGCAGGTTCGCTACTACACTAATGTCAGCCGTGAGACGTTGCGCGAGCAAAATGCTTTCGGGCAGCTGAACTATCAAGGCCGTCTTAATGAGGTCTTGGTCTACAAGTCCAGCGCTCGTTTCAACTGGAACTCCAGTGATTATCGCGACCCGCTCTATAGCGGCGGCGTTCGCGACGCTCACTATTGGCAACGTGAGCACTACATTACCAGCTCGTTGCTTTACACACCCCGTGAAAACTGGTCGATGAGCTTTGCTGCCGACTATGCCTTTGCAAACCTCAACAGCACATTGGCCACTGACAGACGCCCGTATCGTCACTCGCTGTTGCAAACAGCCAGTGCAAAGTGGCACACTGACCGCATCACGGTTGTTGGTCGTCTACTTCATTCGCTCTACCTCAATGGAGCTCGTTTTGGCGATGGCTCGCGTGATATGAACCGGTTATCGCCGTCGCTCTCTGCCAGTTTCCGATTACTGCGACATCATGAACTCTACGCGCGCGCGTCCTATAAAAATATATTCCGTGCTCCAACGTTCAACGAGAACTACTTCTTCCACTACGGCAGCACGGATCTGCATCCTGAGACAACCGATCAAATTAATGTCGGCCTCACTTGGCGGCAGCAGTTGCTGAAAGGATGTGACCTTCAGCTTACAGCCGATGGCTATCTCAATCATGTGCGTGATAAAATTCTGGCTGTTCCCGTTAACATGTTTATTTGGCGTTGCATCAATTTGGGGCGTGTCCGCGTATGGGGCTTTGATGCCACGGCCCGTTCCACTTACAAACTCAGCCGCCACCATACATTGCTGTTCGCTGCCAACTATAGTCTGCAACGTGCCACTAATCGCACGAACACGTCGTCACCTTACTATGGCTACCAGCTGGCTTACGTGCCTCTGCATACCGGAGGTGCGGCCGTCAGTTGGGAGAATCCTTGGGTTAACCTGAGCATCCATGGCGAAGGAACAAGCCATCGGTTCACGACCAATGAGCATTACAGCGGTACTCGTGTAGCCGGTTATTTCGAATGGACAGCAACGGCCTACCGCACGTTCCGCCTGAAGCAGCATACCATTGAACTGCGTGCCGAGGTCAAGAACCTGTTTGATTGTCAATACGAGATTGTGCGGCTCTATCCTATGCCGGGGCGAAGCTATATGTTCACTATCAAATATCAACTATAACCAATATTAAATTTAAAAAAAACTATGAAAAAGTATCTTTTAAGTTTTGCAACACTGCTCTGTGCTACTACTCTTTTCGTTGCTTGCGACGAAGAGAATGACGCTCCTAAGTCGCATGAAGTAACTATCACCGAAGGCATCTTTGTTGTCAATTCGGGCAACTCCTACAATGGTATTAATGGCAGCCTTACCACTTTCAGCCCTTATACCGGTGCCAGTGTTACTGATGCTTTTGCCAATACGAATGGCCGTTCGCTTGGTGCTACACCTAACGATGGCATAGCCTACGGATCGAAAATCTACATTGTCGTTGACGGCGAGAATCGTATCGAAGTTCTTGATGCTGCGACACTCAAGGCTGTGACTCCCATCAGCACCGTTGAACTGCTTGGCGAGAGTGAAGGTGTCAATCCGCGCCATGTCTTAGCTCACGACGGACGTCTCTATGTAAGTACTTATGGTGGCTATGTAGCAGCCATAGATACCACAAGCTACTCCCTCGTTGCAAAGTACAAAGTAGGTGCATATCCCGAAGGTATGGCTATAGCCGACGATGGTAAGCTTTGGGTGGCCAACAGTAGTTATGGCGACGGACAGAATCCTTCGCTGAGCATTATCGACCTTGGAAACGGTACGGTCGAGACTCTTCAGGACGAAGCCATTAAGAATCCTTCAACACTGCTCGCTGTCAATGGTTCCATCTATGTCATGGAAGGCGACCTCTACGACTGGTCTACATGGGCTGTGATCAGTGCTGGCGGTTTACGCAAGGTTACAGGCAAGCACGTGGAGCGCGTCATTGATGGTGCCATGGCTATGGGTGCAAATCAGATGGCAGCTAAGGATGGTGTTATTTATATGATTAAGGATGCTTATCTATCCCCAACCTGTGTGAAGTATGACACCGCCACCGGCACTACTTCTGAGCTTCAGCTTCAAGGTTTAGTAGCTGCCAATGCTATCAACGTGGACCCCATAACCGGTGAAATCTATGTTCTGTCTTACTCGCAGAGTGCTGAGGTGTCGGACTATACACAGGCCGACTACAATGCTCCTGGTTTTGCTAACCGCTACAATAGTTTTGGCGAACTCGTCAATACGTTCCCGACAGGTGTTGGTCCCACCGCTATCTTCTTCCGTCAGGGCCAGATGAAGGTAACCACAGAGTAAAATCTAAAGATATCAAAAAATCAATCGATACAGAATCCGTGAGACGTTCCTCTGTACTCTTTCTCTTGCTTGCCAGCCTTGTGTTGCTTGGTGTTTCTTGCAACAAGGGCAAGCAACTGGCCGACCTGAAGCCGACGACGCTGCGCTATGCCTCCAATATCCGTTGCGAGCTAGGCGACGGCTACAGCGTATGGACCTTGCGTGACCCTTGGGACTCCACGGCTGTGCTGCATCGATATATCCTGCGATCGGCCCCTGATTCCTCGCTGAAAGGAGAGGTGGTGCACCTGAGCGACGATGCTTTTCTCGCGCAGCTGCCTGCTTCCCTGAAGCGAGGGGCCGAGGGGCGGCTCTCTGTCATCCGCGTTCCGGTGGGCTCTGCGGGCGTTGCCACAGCGGTTCATTGTGGCTTGCTGGACGAGTTGGGCGTGTCGTCGGCTATTGTCGGAGTATGCGAGACGCAATATATTGATTTGCCAGCCGTGACTGAAGGCTTGGCTGCTGGGCGCATAGCCGATTTCGGCAATGGTATGAATCCCAATGTGGAGTCTATAATAGATGTGGCTCCGGATGTACTGTTGCTAACACCTTTTGAACATAGCGGAGGCTATGGTCGGGTCGAGCGTCTGGGCATTCCCATTGTAGAGTGTGCTGAATATATGGAAGTTTCCCCTTTGGCTCGAGCTGAGTGGATCAGGTTTTATGCCGAGTTATTTGGAGCCGAGGAACGTGCCGATAGTATTTTCAGGGCTGTTGAGCATGATTATTGTGCGCTCAAAGCTATGGCATCTAAGGCAGACAACCATCCTCGGATACTTACCGAGATGCTTTATGGTGGTCAGTGGTTTGTGCCGTGTGGCAAGAGTACGATGGGAAAGATGTTTGCCGATGCTGGTGCCGCTTATGTTTTTTCAGGGATACAGGGGAGTGGCAGTGTTGCATTGTCTTTTGAAAGCGTGCTTGACGAAGCTCAGGATGCAGACTTGTGGCTGTTGAAATACAATAGTGCGCAACCGCTGACTTACGGGCAGCTGGCAACCGACTATCAGCCGTATACTCGTTTTGAGGCATTTAGCAAGCGTCGGATTTTTGCTTGCGACTTGGCTCATAACCATTTCTATGAGCAGACTCCTTTCCATCCAGAGCGCCTGCTGCGCGACCTTATCATAGTAGTCCACCCTGAGCTTATGCCGGCGGAGGAAGCTGTTTATTACAAGCCTTTGTTGGAGTAAAGCGGCAGTGAATGAAAAAATCAACGTTGGTTTTTACTTTTTCATTAAAATAGTTGGTCAATTCAGCAAGAATGTGTACCTTTGCATCGTCAAAAAAGCTAATTTGTATGTCACAAAGCGGTAAATGAGCGCTTGTGGTGGAATTGGTAGACACGCCAGACTTAGGATCTGGTGCCGCGAGGCGTGTAGGTTCGAGTCCTATCAGGCGTACAAAATTGCACATTGGCAGCTCGTTTTTTTTGACGAAATATGAGTCGGCATAGCTCAGCTGGTTAGAGTATCACCTTGACATGGTGGGGGTCCTTGGTTCGAGTCCAAGTGTCGACACGTTAAACAATAGTGAAAACAAAAAAGAGCATACTTTTACCGATAATCGATGTTTAAGTATGCTCTTATTGTTTGTCAAAGATTATTCAACTTTCACAAACTACAGCTTCGTTAGGTATTCAGGTCGCTTCGCTTTCAGGTCTTCAGGTGAATATAGCAACTATATTTACGGAAGGGGCATGTTCCGCCTCATCACGTTACGACCTAAGAAGTTGTGTATGTGCGAAACATCAATAGAGATTATCTATTATGGGCTATAAAGAAGTGACTACACTTTTTCTCAGTCGCATCGGACGCTGCCGCTTTCTATGTTGCTTGGCGTTGATGCTGCTTGGAGGTTTGTTCTCGGGCTGTGTAGGGGAACAGGAATATGCCGATACACCGCAGGGTAATTTCGAGGCTTTGTGGAAACTGATAGATGAACATTATTGTTTTTTAGATTATAAAAGCGAAGTTATCGGACTGGATTGGGATGAGGTGAGAGCGCGTTACGGGCGCAGGATTTCCTCGGACATGGACAGGGATGCTCTTTTTGAAGTGTTGACGGAGATGTTAAGTGAGTTGCGAGACGGCCATGTGAATGTTTATTCTGCAGGCGATATGGGTAGGAATTGGTCGTGGTATGAAGACTATCCTTCGAATTTCAGGGCAGATATTCAAGAACGCTACCTTGGCAGGGACTATAAGATAGCTTCGGGATTGAAGTACCGCATACTGGAAGACAATGTCGGGTATGTCGTCTGTGGTAGTTTTTCCAGCCCGATAGGCTCTGGTAATTTAGATAAGATGTTGGATTATTTGCGTTCGTCGAGTGGCTTGATCCTGGATGTTCGGGACAATGGTGGGGGTGATTTGACGACAGCGGAGCTTTTGGCTTCTTGCTTTACGAATGAGCGTTGTCACGTTGGTTATATTTGTCATAAGACAGGTCCAGGTCATTCGGATTTTTCAGCACCTCGTGCTGAGTATTTGGAAGCTCGTCGAGGCGTGCGCTGGCAGAAACCTGTAGTGGTCTTGACGAATCGTCGTTGCTATAGTGCCACGAACACCTTTGTGAGGGATATGCAGTGTCTGGACGGCGTTACTGTCGTAGGAGATGTTACTGGCGGTGGTTCAGGCCTGCCCTTTTCGAGCGAGTTGCCCTGTGGCTGGTCTGTACGTTTCTCTGCTTGTCCGATGTTTGACCGGGAGGGGAATCAGATAGAGTTCGGCATAGCCCCAGATGTAACAGTGTCGCTACGCCCGGAGGATGCCTTACAAGGTGTAGACACTCTTATTGAGTATGCCCGTTCGCTTCTTGGCGGTAGTATTTCCGATTAATTTTGCCATTGAACGTCCGTTGTATCTTGTCGGCTGTCTGATAAATCATGGGCACTTTGTATGTTTCCAGTTTTTTTCTCAAGTGAAGTGCCAGTGCTCTTTTGTCCAGAATCTCTCCTTCGTGTAATACGACAATAAGCTTCAATGCCTGCCCAGTAATTGCATGAGGGGTGCTGGTGCAGATGCAGTCTCTGACAGCAGGGTAGGAGAGTGCGGCCTCCTCAACCTCGGTTGGCGACACTTTGAAGCCTCCTACGTTGATGATGTCGTCCTCACGTCCTTTCAGATGCAGGCACCCGTTGCTGTCGATGGAGCCTAAGTCTGCAGTGTAGATTGTTCTGTTTCGTAATATCGAGTTCGTCTGCTCGGGATCTCCGATATATCCCGTCATCAACGTGCGTCCCTTGCAGGCAATCAGCCCGTCGTCGGTAATGAAAACCTGCGAATTAGGCATTGGTTTGCCTAAGCACCCCGATGTGCAGTTGCCATTGTTCCAGTTGTGGGTGGCGATGATTCCCGTTTCGGTAGATGCATAGGTGTTGTAGAGCCTGCTATGGGGCAACAGCCGGCACAGCGCTTGCATGTCGTTTTCCGCAATAGCCGCAGCGCCCGTTTCGATAAAATCAATCTTATCAGCCAGAGATGCGATGCGTTTTTGGCTGAATTGCAGCAGAAGGCGTATGCTGGCTGGCACAAGGAATGTTGCGTATTTGGTGTCCAGAAGTTCGAAAGCGTCGAAGAAGCGGTCCAAGTTCTTAAGCCCGTCGACGATGATTATCGTAGCCCCCAGGAGTATGTTCGGATAGACTTTAGAGAGGCTGCCTATGTGGTTGAGCGGTCCGTTGATAACGAAAGCGAGTTCGGGTGTGAACCCTTGTCCTTCAATGAGATTCTCGGCGTTGGCGATGATGGTGTCGGTGCTTATCATCACTCCCTTTGAGCGACCCGTCGTGCCAGTGGTGTAGAGCACATCGGCCGTACCTTCGGGGCAGCTATGCCTGTGTAATCCGGCTTCGACGGCCTCGAAGACATGCTGAGGCATATCCTGCTCGAGGGGGGCTGGGATGCATCCGATGCGATGCAGAGCGAAGTAGGTGACGAGGAATGCGGCAGACGCCTCTGCCCTGAGGCAGACCACTTTGCCTGGCGAGTAACCTTGGTTGCGTAGATTGGCAACCCGGGCGTCGACGCTTTTGTTGAGATCGGCGTAGGTCAGCCGATCGTCGTTGCAGATTAGCGCCACCTTCTCAGGCTGTTTCGCGGCATGTAGCCTTATATAGTCTTCCAGGCAATTCATATCGCGGGAGAGCATTTATGGGTTCGTGGGAGATTTTACCTCTTCTTGCTTTTCACGTTCACGCAGTTTGCGGCTTACAAGGGATTGAAGGCTGTCGATATTTTTGAAATTTCGAGGTGTAGCATCTGTGGCCTCCATCGTAACTTGGAATTCGTCGGCAAGAATCATGAGTATCGTGGTTACCCCCAGCGAATCCAATTCGCTAAAGAGAAAGGGTGCGTCGAAGTCGACCAGTGGGAGTGCATCTTCGAGCAATTTGCGAATCTTATCTTTCATATAGATGTTTGTTTATTGATTAGAGGATTAGCGTATATTCCGAGGAGAAGTTGCCGTAAAGCATTGATGTCGGCAATGCCTAAGGAATCAACTTTCTTGATGTGTTCGAGGAATGCCTGTTGCTGTTTTTGAGTGTAGTGCACGCTGTATGTGGAATTCTCGTGAAGCAGGTCGTAGGCGATGTAGTTGTTAGGGGTGATTCGGTAGGCGTTGATGATGCGATTATCAATCAGATGTGCCACAGCACGATGGTATTCAGACCCGCACGCGCCTTCCCCTTCAGCCGTTGAAAGATGTACTCCGTTGTTGGCGCTTGCAAAGCGTGTGTACAGTTCGTCGTAGGTTATAGGTTGGCAAAAGGAGAGATGCACGCTTCCCTTAGGTTGCATGATACCAGTGAGGATGCTGTTGAGGTCTTCTCCAGGCTGCTTGACGTATTTCTTGTCGCGGCTGAGGTAGAGTTCGCGGGCTTTTAGCAGGTCGCAGCTTTCCCATTCGTAGCTGATGCTGACAGGAACGATGTTGAGTTCGGCAAGTGCCTCCACGGGCTCTTTGTGGCGGCTCATGCCGAACATCTTGATGATGCCTTGGTCAGTGCGATCGTTGCCGTCCTTGGTTCGCCCGTTGCGCTGAGCAATCCACACGCTCTGGTGCTTATCGGTGATGCAATAGCGTATGTACTCTGAGAGATGCATGGACGAGCGGTAGAACTCACGCGGTGTGCCACCGCGTTCGACGCGAAACATCTTGTTGGCCTTGCCGATGTCGACGACGAGTGGGGTGCTCATGAGGTTTGCTCCGAAGGTAATCTCGGAGGTCTCGTGCCCGCATTGCCAAAGAGCGTACTGCAGAAGGCAGGCGTCGAGCATGATGTCGCGATGATTAGACACAAAGAGATAACGCTTCTCTGGGTCAAGACGGTCAATGCCATCGAAGGTGAATCCGGTAGTGCTGCGGGCTATGACCTGTTCGTTGACGCAACGCATGACTTCGTGCTGGAAGTCGCTGACGTTGGTGAATTGTCGCATGAGATTCCGCACGGTCTCAATGTCCTGTCCTGGGTAGACGTACTGTGCAAGCAGCGGGAAATGGGGATCGTCAGCGATGCGATGCATGGCTGCGGGTATCTCGGTGTCGAAATATGGACGTATGTCATCGAAGTTTTCCATTGTATGATGGATTTTATGCAAAGGTTATATATATATATACGGCAGTGGAATCAATTTAAGTTATGTAGCCAAAGCAGGAAATCCTCTTGCCAGTGTGCGGTGGCAGGAGAGAGTCGGTCGGGCGATGCTCCAAAACCATGTCCTCCGTGGTCATATCTGTAATAAACATGTGGGATGTGATGCGCAGAAAGGGCGCTGTCGAGGAGTTCGCTGTTTTTGGTGTTGACAACTGGGTCGTCCTTACAGTTGACAAGGAACACAGGAGGACAGTTGTCAGGAATGTGCTGTTCCACCGACAAGGAGTCGCGCATGGCTGTGCGGTTTTTGCGGTACTCGCCCAAGAGTGCCCGCCGGCTGCGCTTGTGTGCATAGGGCTTGTGCATGGTCACTACAGGATAGATGGGTGCAACGAAGTCGGGACGCAGGCCGACGCTGTGCTTGATGCCAAGGGACGCCAGGAAGTCGGTGGCAGCGTAGGCAGCTGCGCTCATGCTGAGATGGCCGCCTGCGGAGAAACCCATGACACCGACGAAGTGAGGATTGATGTTGTAGTCGGCGGCATGTTCGCGGACATACTGGATAGCGCGTTGGACATCGCAGAGGGCGTCTGGGTGCCGATGACCTCGGCTGATGAGACGTGTGCGGAAGATGTAGGGTAAGATGCCCTGCACGCGATACTTCAAGACGAAAGCTGCAATGCCGTTGCGCTGCAGCCACTGGGCCACTTGCAGGCCCTCTGCCTCGTAGTCGTGCCAGCAATAGCTTCCGCCTGGGCATATGATGACGGCCATAGCTTTTCCTGTGTAAGGGAGGCGGGAAGGGAGATGGGGAGCGAGGGTGACGCCCTTAGCGTGTACGCATGTGCCATCCCAAAGGTGTAGGACATTGCTGCTGGCAGATGTCACGTTGTCGTCAGTCAATAAGCAAGCGTGTCCCCATGTGTTGAATGAGAACAAGAGGGTAAGTCCCGAGAAAAAGATGTCGACAATTCGTTTCACGCTTGTTAAAGAAAACTTTATTTTTCGTAGGGCCATCAGGTCATTAGGACGTCTTCGCTTAGAGGTTTTTAGGTGAAGATAGCACTAATAAACCTCATAACTTCATGACCTTATGTGGGGACGGCGGCGTTGATCTTATTGATGATGGTGTTTAGGCCAAAGATGCACTCGGCAGTGTTGATGGCCGTGAGGGGTACGCCGCAGATGCCATGGAGGTTGACGCACTGGCCTGAGAGCAGGAGATTGCGCACCTTGGTCGCGGGCGCTATCAGCGTCCGGGCAGGGTCTAAGCCGTCCTTGCTATAGCCGTAGAGCGAGCCTTCCGGGGACCCGTAGTAGTCGCGTATAGTAAGGGGTGAGGCGGTGTAGAAGGTGGTGATGCACTCACGGATATATGGAAAGCGACGCTCCAGCTTATCGATGATACGCTCAGCCTGTTCGCGTTTCCATGCTTCGTAGTCCGCTCCCCGGTTTCCTACACGCGTCTGCTCCCACCTTTCCACTTCGCTCCAGTTCATGAGGCAGTTGACGGTCATCCGTGCAGCCCACTTCCCTTGGTTCTCCGTGGGCGGTGTAAGATACATTAGTCCGCGCGGCCACGTAGCAGCGTCGTAGGTGGCGTGGTTCCATATTTGTCCGTAGTCGTCCTGGATGTAGCCCGTGTGGTTGATATAGGGGAATGTCCCGGGCTTGAACACGAGATAGAGGATGAAGGCGGAATAGTTCACGGGCGCATTGGCCAGACGGTTGACGTAAGCCTTGGACAGAGCCCCTTCGGAGAGCAGCGGCAATAGCGTTTTCGTGTGAATCGAGGATATGTAGTAGTCGCCCCGATAGCGCGTGCCGTCAGCAGTCTCTACGTAGTCTACCAGCCTATCTGCTACCCTGACCGAAATCACACGCTGACCGGTGACCACCTCGCCGCCATGCTGACGGATAACCTCTGCCAGTAGCTCTGCCAGGTGCTGGCTGCGGCCTACGAAGTGGTACTGGCCGCTGATGTAGAGCACGTTGATGAGGGCGTGCACGTAGGCTGGCGTATGTCCAGGCACGCCACCGTACATGGGATTCATGTAGGCCAGTAGGTCGCGGAGGCGCGGATCCCCGACGAAATCGGCTATGAACTCATCGGCAGGCTGCAAGAAGCGCTTGCTGTGCATCGCGAATACGCTGGGTGTTGGGCGCAGGTAGAACGTGTCCACCTCCTCGCTCAGGTCGTAGCAAGCCTGAAGGTAGCGGTGTATGCCGTCGCTCTCGGCGGGAAAGTAGCGGCAGAGGGCCCCGGCGAAAGCCTCGCGGCCCTGAGGCAGGCGGTAGACGTCGCCCGTGGCCAGATAGGTCACCTCGTCCATGCAGTCCATGTCGCAGCGCTGGATGCGCACCTTGTCCATGATGCCCAGATACTGGAATATCCGTCGCACCGAGCCCCCTTCGCCTAGGCCGCCCAGAATGTGCATGCCTGTCTCGAAAGCTACGCCTTGGCGCGTGAAGCTCTGCAAGCCCCCGCCGATGGTCCTGTTCTGCTCTATCACGGTGACGCGCATGCCCTCACGAGCCAGCAGGGCGCCTGTTGTCAGGCCCCCGAAACCACCTCCTATGATGATGACATTTTCCAAGATATTGTGAGATATAAGAGATATAAGAGATATAATGAGTGATTAGCGATTAGCGTTTTTAATCAGCCGGAAAAGATGCTCCGTCCCTAGGAGGTCGGAACAGGTGACTACAGTCCCTACCAACACACCCAGTATGCCGTGGGAATTGATGTTCTGTCCAGTCAGGTAGAGGCCTGGCAGACGGGTGCGCTGCGCCACGTGGCACGACACCCCCAGAGAGATGTCGCGGGCAATTCCGTAGGCACTGCCCCCGGGGGTGCCCGTATAGTTGAGATAGGTCAGAGGGGTGGAAGTATAGTAGTGCCGGATGCTGCTGCGCAGTCCGGGAAAGGAGCGCTCTACGGCATCAATCAGCCGCTCGGCACGTTGCTGCTTGAAGCGCTCGTAGTCTTCGCCGCGATGCCCGACTGTGGTGCCCAACCATGGTGCCATCTCATCGAAACGCATATAGCTGAGAATGACGCCGGCACGGGCATAGCGGGGCTGATTCTCATGGCAGAAGTGCATATAAAGATAGCCGCGTGGCCAGTCGTCGGGAGTGTAGTCCTCGCAGTCCCATGGTGAGATGCCATTGCGGTAGGCATAGTAGTTGCTGTTAAGATAAGGCATCGTGTCCTCCTTGAAATCGAGGTAGACGGAAAAGATGCCGACGGTGTTGGGTAAGCTGGCTATGCGTTGGCGGAAAGCAGGGCGGATGAGTGGGCTGTCGGTCATGGTCAATGTTGCTGCTGGGTGGATGGCACTCACCACCGTGTCGGCCGCGAAAAAGCGCTCATCGGCCGTAGAGACGCCTGTGACATGGTTCGCGTCGGAATGAATCCTTACGACTTTTGCATTCGTTAGCACACGGCCGCCATAGCGCTCCAGCTCGCGTTGCAATGCGAAGCCGATGGTATCGCTGCCACCAACGACGCGGAAACTGCTCTGGTTGTAAAAGTCGACGATGAAGGCGTGTGTCGAGAAAGGCGTCCTGCCGCGCCGGGCGGCATAAAGCGGGAGGTTGCCCACGAGAACGTTGCGCAGCAAGGGATCCTTGACGAGGCTGCCGATGACCTCATCGATGCTGCGCATCTGGTATTCAGCGCTGACGGCGCTGTCAGCATTCTCCGGGCTGAGGGTGTGCAGGCTGGAGGCGTTGGCCACTCGCTCCACGCATCGCCAATAGGCTTCGATGCCCTTGGCCTCATGGGGAAAATAGCAGCACATCTGTTCTACGAAGGCATCGCCGCCGGTGGAAAACCGGAATTCGTCCGAGCCCAGGCGAACGATGTCGTAGGCTTTTGTATCCAGTTCGCTCAGGGAGATGTCGTCGATGCCAAGGAAACGCAGCAGACGGCGCAGCGTCTGGCCCTCACGGGCGCTACCGATGAAGTGCATCCCCGTCTCAAATTTCGCACCCCGACGAACGAAACACTGCAGGCAGCCCCCCATCTGTTGTCCCTGCTCCAGCACCGTTACGCCGTAGCCCGCGCGTGCCAGAACGACACCCGTGGAAAGGCCTCCAAGGCCACTGCCTATGATAACAACACGTTTCAAGAGATATAAAACACTAAGATATAATATATGAAATACGGAGTTCCGTTATCATATACATGCTAATGATATATTTATATTTGATCTTCATTTGTCCTGCACGTGATTAAATCGAAGATGAAACCTGGAACTGTAGGTTAGGCAGGTGGATGTTGACGTTTCGTGCAACGGCAATGTTGGCTGCGTCTGGATCGGTGGCCAAGATATTGACGTCGGGATGAACCAAAGCGAAGACGAAAGCCCACTCGCCCTGACCGCAGTTTGGTATGACCATCTCGTTTTCGCCATGCCAGTTGTCGATCTCGTCGGCTCGTGAGAGAATCTCCTTCAGTCGGCGCAAAGCTTTGCGCTTCACCCCGACCTCCTTATAGAGATATTGGTAGCGCACGTAAGGCATTATGTCCTTGGTTTTCTCGTGTTGGAGTCTTAGTTCGGCGTAATGCCTTACGAAGTAGTGTTGGACATCTTTCGTGAGCTGTCGTGTCTCAATGGCCGCGAACTCCTCTGGTGTCATTCGCCTGCCGATTTCCATGTGCATTGCGCCGCGTCGGAAAGCCAACTCGTCCTTGGGCAGGACATGGCCTAGGCCAACGAGGAACAGGGGCAGTATGTCGACGTTGTGAATCTTGGCCATGTGAAATGCACCTTGGTGGAAGCGGTGGATCTGGCGATCCTTAGAGCGGGAACCTTCAGGGAAGACGACGACGCTGTAGCCTCGGCTGATCAGGTTGGCTACGCGGTCGTGGATATTGTCGACCCCCTCGCTGACGGGATAGAACTCTGCAGCACGCAGGATGAGGCTATAGAGCGGATTCTTCCACACCCATTCCTTAGTAAGGATGACCACTTTCGGCGCTATGCTCAGCACCGCCACAAGGTCGAGTTGCGACTGATGGTTAGCTACGATGATGGCTGGGCGTTCCATCCGTTCGCCATAGGGATTGTTGACGCTCCACGACGTGCCAGGAATGTTCTCGATGCAGAAGCGTGAGACGCGGCAGAGCGTACGGTGGAAGAGCAGTCTCTTGGCCTCGGTATAACGGCCGATATGGCTCCAAAGGAAGGCGAACAGCTGATAGGCACTGCCCACGACGAGATAGAAGACGGAAGCGAATACCGTGAAGGCGATGCGTTCCAACGTCAATGGCACTTCGCGTAGCTTGCCACCTTCTGTAGTGATCCAGCGGAATAGGATCGGAGGCAGGTAGAAAGCCATTAGCACCACCGTGAACATGCCCACGATAACCACTTCGCCCAACGACCGCAGTGCTGGGTGGCGCGCCAGAATCAGCGAACCGATGCCAATGAACATCAGCAGGGCGGAGAGCGATACGCTACTCTTGTAGCTCTTCAGCACAGGACGGCCATAGGTGTGTTCATAAACGAGACCTTCTGTAATAAAAATAGTGTAGTCGTCACCTTGACCAAAGATGAAGGTGGCGAGGATAATGTTCACGATGTTGAACTGGATGCCCAGCAGATGCATGATGCCCAAAATCCACACCCACCCGACAGCCAGTGGCAGGAAGGACATCAGGCTGAGCTCGAGGCTGGCCATGGAGAGCCATAAGAAGAGGAAGACCACAAAGCCGCAGATGAACCCAATGTAGTTGAAGTCGTCGGAGAGTGCGGTGGAGAGGGTGGTCTGCACATCGCGGTTGTCGAATAAGAAACCTTGACCCTCGAAGCGCTCTCGCCAGCGTTGTTTGCCTTCCTCTGGCATAGGATGAGCCATTTGGATATAGTTGACGATGCGAAAGGCGGTTGTCTGTTCATCGCGAAGAATAAACGGCGCGCCGACGACTGAGGCCAGCGGTTCGAAGTAGTTCGCAGGCTGAGGCAGCCAGTTGGTGTCCAGCATGTCGGTGAATGGCTTGAAGGCCGCCTGCGAGAAACCTATTGCCTGTCCCTCTGTCAGCAACCGATTGGTTAGTACAGAGCGATGCCGCTCCACGAAAGCCTTCCACCGACGAACGGCTTCAGCCTGTTTCTGTTGCGATGGGATGAGGCCATAGACGCTACGTACGTTCAGACCTGCGGCGGTCAGCGTGTCGTTTATTTGTTCGGCACGCAGCAGCGCTTCGTCCATGCTCGTGGCCTCGGCCACGGCAAGCACCTCGCAGCCTGATGCCTCCATCCCTACATTGAGTAGCGAGAGATGCTCACGCTGTTCAGCTGTCATATAGTTGATGTGCTGTAGGTTGGTGTCGAAAGTCGTCTTCGAGCTGAAATACCCAAAGAAACATGTGAGCAGGACGAATAAAACAGGAAAAACGACCGACGCTCTCCCCGCAATCCATGATAGGAAAGGAGCGGTTACTTTTGTTGGCTGCAATCGTTTAGCCAGTCTAATACATTCCGCTCCCTCCTGGTCAGGGTGGGTGTGGGGAGTGTCCTTCGCTCCTTCCCTTGCCGCCAACACGGGCAGAATGGTGAGAACGAAGAGGATGGTGCCAACGAGCACTAAGGCGCCCAGAATGCCCAGGTCGCGCATGGCTTCAGAATCCATCCAGGCCAGGCAGGCGAAGGCGCTGACTGTGGTGACATTGCCCGTCAGCAGAGGCGGCACCATGTCGGCCAGAGCCTTACGTTCGTCGGGCTCGTGGCGGCGATGGTGGAGATAGTGAAGCGGATAGTTGGCCGCTATGCCAATCAGCACAGCCGCCGTCCCCAGCACGATGACGGAGATTTCGTGGCGGCAGAGGCTCATCACGCCCAAAGCGAAGGCACAGCCCGTAGCTATGGAAAGTACCATCCAAAGGATGTCGCTCACTCGGCGGAATACGCGCCAAAGCACGAGGGCGATGAGGGCGAGGCTGAGTAGGCCAGCGGCGAGGCCGTCGGCCGCGATGCGGTCGGCATTGGCCACGGCGATGAGTGGAGCACCTATGGCGGCGACCTCCACTGAAGGATGCGAGGCCGCAAGCTGCCTGCAGACGTCTTCTATCAAGGCATTCAGCCGGCGGTTGTTGCCGCTCTCGCTGGAGCCGTAGGGGCTGACGAGGAACCCGATGCCAGCGCGGCGGTCGGACGTGAGGATGTAGCCCTCATCCACGACGTAGCCATCGTTGCCCCGCAGCTTCTGCAGGCGAGCCACTACGGGCGCAAAGATCCGGAGCGGGTCCTTGCGTACGGCGGCACTGGCGACGCCACTGGCAGGTAGCGCGAGCATTTGGCGGTTCTGCAGCAAAGCCTCGTGCACGTAATCGGGACTGGCGAGCAGGCTGTCGGCCCGAAGTAAGTCGTTGGCATTCATCAGTAGGGGAGCGTTGTCGAGGGCGAAGTCCAACATCTCCGCCACCGCCTCCTCGTCCACCTGCATCCACAGCTCCCGAACCACGCCGGCCGTGTCCGCAGCACGAAAGGTCGCGGCGAAGTCGTCCATAGCCGCCTTGATGGAGTCCACACGCGCCTCCGCGTCGCTCTCGCTGCAGGAGACCACCACGACAATGCGATCCTGTCCGCCTATCTGCTGAAACACCGACATATAGCGCGCGCTGGCTGAGTCGGTGGAGAGGAAATCGCCGATGTCCTCCTTAAATCGAAGCCCTGAGCACAGCACTACAGACACAACAACAACTGCCAACCACAAAATCATGGCTAACCAACGATGGCGGGAGAGATGGTTGTATGTCCAGATGAAGGGTGACATGGTGATCTCAATAATTAAGAATTTCAAGTTTCGCGAGTGCTCAACTTGTAAGGTTTTGAGGTTATGAAGTTATGAAGTGTAGTAAGTATGTTTAGAATAATTAATGCTATCTTCACCTAAAAACCTCATAACCTGATACCCTTATAACCTAACGAAACTGAGCTTGCGAAAGTAGAGTTATTGATTGTTGAGCCGTTTTAGGAGTCGATTGAAGAGCATCCGTGGCCCGCCATAGACGATGGCAAGGAAGCAGAGGATGGTGTTGAGGATGGTGATGCGCATAAAATCCATGGTGGGCCGAAAATGGCTGACTCGCACCCCGGGCGGCGGATAGAATACGCGCACTGGAACGGGGATGATCTCAGTGCCTCGCCAAGCGCTGAAGACCAACAGCTCCAATTCGGCTTCGTAGCGGGCTGTTAGCACTCGCAACCCACTGATATGGTCTAAGGGATAGAGGCGGAAGCCTGTTTGGGTGTCGGGGATGCGCTGCAGAGTCTGCACGGAGAACCAGAAGTTGCTGAACTTGTTGGCAAAGACATTGCCGTCTGGCATGTTGTCATGGTTAAAGGGACGGCTACCCACGATGATGGCTTCGGGATGCCGCTCGCCTGCCTTGAGTAGAATGGGCACGTCCTCAGGGTAGTGTTGTCCGTCGGCATCCAAGGTGATGACATGAGTGAATCCCATTTCTTTAGCTCGAAGGAAACCGACTTTCAACGCACCTCCCTTGCCGCGGTTCTGTGCATAGCTGACGAGCTCGAAGGCCAGTTCCTGACGCAAGGCTTGCAGACGGGGCAGTGTGTTGTCGGTGCTGCCGTCATTGACCACCATGACATGCGGGCACACCTGCACTGAGCGCCGTATGACATCGCACACGGTGGCCGCGTTGTTGTAGGTGGGGATGAGGATGGTGGGGGCCATTGTTTATGAATGAAGAGTGAAGAATTAAGTATGTGTTTGGCATTTAAGCCTTGGGCGCAAGGCGAATGGACATCTTAGTGAACGAAGTGGTGTCGTTGGCGAGCACGGCCTGTAGGCTATAGCCGTCATCGGTGGGTTGTAGGTGGAAGATGCGGACTTGAAGCTGTGGAACGTCTATGGGTGAGATGATGTTCATGTATTTGATATTGTTGACGCAGTCCAGACGTAGCGGCTGTCCGATCTGAGCAGACAGGAGCTCTTCCACCATAGCCAGTTGGCACACACCCGGGGTGATGGGATTACCTGGGAAATGAGCCTTGAAGATGAAGTGGTCAGGGTTCAATGTTATTTCGTAGCAATCTGCCGTCTCGTTGTGGGTTTCGCTGAGTATTCGGAAGAAGTTGTTCTGAAGTGTCATGATGTTGTTCTTTTTTTTTGTTGGTGGGCTGTGGCTGCGTGTGGCTGGCTGTGGTGGACTGACGGAATGGTGGCGTGCGGTGGCTATTCTCTGAGCCGTTGGAAGTGGTAGGCGATGTGGTACTTATTGTTCTGTAGTAGCAGGGAGTCGGGCGGCCAAGCCTGCAGCAGTCGGTTAGGCTTGGTGTTGAGGGGCTTGTCGGCCACGAGCAGGCGCAGGTCGCGGCGCAGTATCCGACGTATGTACCATTTGTCCATGGCGGCAAAGAGGTTGCAGACCTTCACGCGGTTGTTGTGGCAGGTGAAGTCGAAGAGGTGGATTCCAAACTCATTGACTACCGAGCCCACGACGCCCTGCCCGTCCTTCCGGGCGATGCAGATGCCAGTGATGCTCGTTTGGCCGCGCTGCAGGGTGACGTTCCACGCGGCCCGTTCCTCTCCGTCGAGTAGGAGGGGGTGGGTCTGGGCTGTGACCGACAGGCGGCAGAGGCATAGTAGGAAGCTAATGCAGAGTAAAAGTCTTGTCACTGAGCGTTTGGTTTTGTTTGACGTTGTGGAAGGTTATGGTGGTGGCATCGCCATTGGTTTCGGTCATTTCCACCTGTTGCACGATGTCTGTGGAGCGATTGAAAGTGAGGCGTATGGAGGTGAACAGCTTCTTCAAGTGTTTCGTCCTTGGCGTGAGCTGTGCGACGTAAATCTGCTTGTTGGCCAGAATCTTCACGTCGAAGTCGTCGGTCTGCATCAGGCTTCTGCCTGTAACGCTGCCGGCGATCATCCGGGCGATGCCTCGGAACGTCTGGCTGCTCTTGAGGTCGATGCTATTCCTGTTTGTACCTTTGGCTGTCAGCACTTTGTCGTCGGCGATGATGAACGTGTAGTCGTAGGGCGTGGTGTAGTACCACGACAGCTTGTTGGGGCGTGCAAAGGCCATGGTGCCCTTGCTGACCATCTTGTCGTTCATGATACTCAGCTCCTTTGTCTGTACGAATGTGCACTGGAGCGTACGGACGTTGCGGGCTGAGGCGTTGATCTCGCTGATGATACGTTCCTGCTCGGCTTGGCTGACTGGATGCTGAGCTGCGGCAGTGCTGCAGCCTATGCAGAGCCATAGCAGACAGATGATGTTCCTTATGTCTAAATACTTGTTCATTTGGCAATAAAATAACATCCACTCATGATCAACCCGACGCCTATCCAGCGTGAGAACGGTACCTCTTCATGGAAGATTAAAATGGCTGCCATCATGCCGAAGGCATAGCTCATGCTGGAGAGTGGGTAGGCCATGCTGAAGGGGTATTTCTTCAATATGTACATCCATAGAACGGAACTGGCAATTAGGCTCACGCCAGTGGCCAGGAACCACCAATTCGTTGCTTGTGCCACGATGAAACTCCATCGCCACTGGGGCTTGCCCATGGCGTGGAGGGCATATTTCAAGAAGATTTGCCCAGCGCTGAGCAAGAGGCTTTGGAGAATGGCTAAAAGGATTAGACGAGGCATGAAGAGTGAAGTATAAAACTATTAAGAATTAGCTATTAAAAAATAACAATGACGAGTAACGAGTTATGAATTCTGAATCAGGAGTTGTGAATGTATCTCTCGAGAACGGTGAAGGTGTAGTCCTTGCCTCCGCTCTGGTTGAGGACAAGGATGCGGCCGAGGGCCGCTGGTTGTCCGTGGTCAGGGATGAGCATGGCTTTGGGTACGTGCTGGCGGTGGAGGATGTGTGCGGTGGCGTAGATGGCGAGTCCGTAGGCGGTGTAGCTCTCGCCGAAGATGTTCTTGAACTGCAGCAATGGGGTGTCGGGGAAGAGGGTGGCTACCTCGAGAAGCGGCGACGGGTGCGACAGGTCTGCTGCAGCAGGGGCCGCTGACACGGGGATGTCAGCGGGATTGACCGCAGTCATGACGGCATCGACCGGGCCCACCTCGGTGGCCAGCTGCAGTAGCGTTGCGGTGGTGGGGCGGTAGCATCGCTCGAAGCGGGTGATGCGGCACAATGCATCTGGCGTGGGTGTTGTGTTGAACATGATGCTGACGGCTGACTCACCTGCCACTTGCCCGGGGTGGCCAAGATAGCCGGCTTTGCAGAGCAGACTGAAGTACGTGGGCGTCAGTTCGTCGTGCCCACCTACGAGAGCTGTGTGGACGCGACCGAGCTGCAGCTGCAGCCAAGCGTCTTCGAGGGCGCAGTCGAACGATGCGTCCTTGTGTGCATAGGTGGCGTTGTAGCCATGGCTATGGGTGCTGATGCCGATGAGCGAGCTGATGGTGTTGTGTGTCGATTGCATAAAGGGCGTAGGCTTGCAATTCTCCTCACCCTCTGTACAAAGGTGCGCCAGCAAGAGCTCGGTGTTCTCGATGCAGCCGAGACCCGTTCCGGTGATGATGGCGTCGGGATGGGCTATGCCGCTCGATTGCATGGCAGACAGCGATGTGGACAGCGCCCGCTTCAGCAACTTGCCCATTCGTCGCGATGCCGAAGGAGCGATCCATTGCTTGAAGTCGATGTCCAAGGAGCGCACGTAGGGCTCGTCGTATAGGATGGGTGTGTCCATCCACGCCTCGCTGAGACCTTGCTGAATGGAAATCTGCGTGGCTGCGGCTACATAGACTTCGCTCTTGGCATGGCCCAAAGCAGAGCCTGACAAAGCGGGCACCTCGGTAGCCTCTTCGGCAGGAGGGGCGGAGAAGCTGCCCAACACCAGCGAAGTGTCGTTGCCACCGAAGCCGAAGCTGTTGCAGAGCACATGGCGTAGCGGACGTTGTGGTGTAGAATTGGTGACAGGTGTGATGCCGTCGGGCATCTGATGTTGCCAACCGAGGTTCAAGGGTAGGAATTGCTGCTGAAGGGCCAACAGACAGATGACAGCCTCGATGCTGCCACTTGAGCTCGTCGTATGTCCTGTGAAGGCTTTCGTGCTGCTGACGGGCGGCAAGTTGTTGCCGAAGAGTCGCTTCAAGGCTTGGCTCTCGCTGACGTCGTTGTTGGGAGTTGCTGTGCCGTGTGCATTGACGTAGTCGATGTCGGCTGGGGAGAGGTGGGCATCGGCCAAGGCTTGCTGCATGGCGAGGTAGGCACCTTGGCCGTCGGGCGATGACGCTGTCTGGTGGAAAGCGTCGCAGGCGTTGGCATAGCCTTCGAGCACGGCCAGGGGCTTGGCGCCTCGCCGACGTGCCGAGGCGGCGGTCTCGAGCACGAGGTAGGCTGCTCCTTCGCCCAGGTTGAGGCCGGCACGCGTCTGGTCGAATGGTCGGCACGCCTCGCGGTCGAGAATCATCAGCGAGTTGAAGCCGTTGAGGTGGAACTTTGTGAGGCTCTCGCTGCCGCCTACGACGGCTATCTCATGGAGCCCGCTACTTAGAACGTTGGCGCCATTGACGATGGCATTGGCTGCCGACGAACAGGCGGTGGACAGCGTGGACACCGAGGCGAAGGAGCCGGCATAGTCGGCGATGCTCTCGGTGCAGGCGCCGCAGTCGTGCTGGGCGATATATGCGTTGTGCAGGTCGTTGGTGAGGAAGTCGATATAGTACTGCTCGCTCATGTCCATGCCTCCGACGGTGGTGCCGGAGACGAACGCTGCCCGGGCGATGTCGGCGGCAGTGAGTCGGGCCTGATGGATAGCCTGGTCGAGGGCCATCATGCCCATGAGTGCCGTTCGCGTCCGTGGCTGGCCGTCGGGGATGCCGAGGCGCCGGGCCATCTCGTCGGTGGAGAGCTGCACCTCGCCCACGGGGAACTCGCTGTGGGCTGTGTGCAGGTAGCGTAGCGGCCTTATGCCTGTGCGGCCGGTTCGCAGGGCTGCTGCGGTCTCGGCTGTGTTCAGCCCTATGGCTGACACGATGCCCATCCCTGTTATCAGGATTGGTTCGCTCATTTGCCTTGTGTGAGTTTTTTTTCTTGTTGCTCTTCCCTTTACTTCGTGCGATGGTCGCTGATATACTGGGCCATGACGTTGATGCTCTTGAAGATTTCCTTGCCTTCAGCTGGGTTCTTCAGCTTGATGCCATATTCTTTCTCCATCATGACGATGAGCTCCAGGGCATCGATGCTGTCGAGGCCCAGACCTTCGCCAAAGAGGGGTGCGTCGTTGTCTATGTCGGCGGGTGTGAGGTCCTCGAGGTTGAGGACCTGGATAATGTTGTTTTTCAGTTGAAGAATCAGTTCTTTCATAGTTATAATATGTTTGTTGTTTCTTTATTCGATTTGCGGATAACGCTGAGTTGTGCCACGAAGGTTTCGTCGTCGGGGTAGTCAATCCATCCGGTGAGAAAGCTGGTGGCGGCAGACGCATGGGCGAAGCTATGCAGAATGCTTTCCTTTATACTGGAGTCATGCTCGTTGATGATATAGAATGCTGTCTCGCCATGGATGTTGTTTCGCATGGCTATTTCTCCGGTGACGATATTGGGCAGCGTGTAGACGAAATGGGCTGGGCTGGGGAATGAGTCGTCATGGTTGCTTACCGTGGCCCAATAATTTCGGTCGGCAACGGTGGATGATGAATGGTTGAAGAGGATGATGGCATCCACGGTGGATGCTGCGGCCCTCAGGAGGAGTTCGGATGCTACGAAACCGAGCCTGCATAGAGGATCCATTTTGTAGAACTTGGGATAGTCGGCGATAAACGTTTTATACAAATCTACCAAAAGACTTTTTCCCGTAGCCGTTGTCCTGAACTGTTGCCCGTCGAGTGTGGCACGCTGGCTGTTGATCACGATGTTGTGGGTCGGCTCTGTAGTGAAGTCTTCCTCTGACATGCGCTCTTCCAGGCGGGCTTCGCTTTTGGTAACAAGGATGGCAGCGTTGCCGCCTCCAAACCCTGATATCATCTTGACGAAAGCCTCGTTGTGGGAAGGCCTGTTTTCAGGCGATAGGTTAAGACTAACCGAGGTGCCGGTCTCCTCGTAGCCTCGCGTGGCGAGTACGGTGCTCTCTTCGAGGGCTCTCACCGAGATAATCGTCTCGAGGATGCCCGCAGCCCCCATGGTGTGGCCGAAGAAACCTTTCAAGGCATTCGTGGGAACGTCGTTCAAGCCGGCACGCTCCAACGCGACAGCTTCCATCTGGTCGTTGTACATCGTGGCTGTTCCGTGTGCATTGATGAACGCTAACCTGTCGCGGACCTTATCGGCCCCGATGGCTTTTAGCGCAAGAAACGCTCCTTCGCCACTCTTTGAAGGCGAACTGATGTGGAATGCGTCGTTGCATATCGCACCCTTGACGATACTGAATTCCGTAGGCTCAGCCGTGAGCACCATCGTAGCGGCAGCTTCCCCTAGGTTAAGCCCTATACGCTCGATGTCGAACGGTCGGCACTCCTGGGCAGACAGGGCCTTGAGCGATTGAAAGCCAGATAGGGTGAAGCGGCTGAGGACGTCGGCTCCGCACACAACCGCATATTTGTAAGCCCCGTCCGCAATCAGCCGATGTGCCGTGATGAGTGCAGCCACCCCCGAAATGCATGCATTGCACACCACCAAGGGCTGCGTGGCGAATCCTAAGTGCTTGGCAATGCGCTTAGCAGCCATGTTCGGGGCAAAACAGTCGTCTGGCTCACAGCCCGTCCTCAGGTTCTCGATGTTGGCCTTTGTCGTGCTGAGGATGAATACCACGTCAGGCCCTGCAATGTCTATCCCCGTCGTGCTGATGGCATCAACAACAGAACGCACGGCCAAGGCCTCGAAGTGCGACAAGCCCTCGATGGCAAGTTCGCCCCATTGGGCCTCGGAAAACCTTGCAGCAACGTAGGGCTCGGGGCTTAGGTCGTCCCTCTCGCGACGCTCCAAAGCCGAGCGGCCAGCCGCTACAGCCTTAAAGTTCTGCGCTGTAGTGTAGCCCAAAGGGGAAATGATGTTGTCAGACAGGATATACATTGCCTTATTGGTGGGTCACAGACCTGTTTCCATAATGCCCCGTTTCCATTGTTCGAAAAAGGGAGGGTACTCCCACAAGAGCTCGTATTGCTTGCTCATGAAGACTTGCACGCTGTGGCCCGTCGTGAGCAGGCTCTCGTCGTGCGTGTCGTAGATCTCGTAGTCGAAGACAAGCTTCGCCGCCTCCGTCGGGCGATAGGTAATGTCGATACGCGGGCGCATGCCATACACCATCGGACGCTTGTAGTGGAATTGCAGGTCGACGAGCGGAGCATAGAACTCATGTTCGAACATGTCCAGATACCCCATTCCATACTTGCGTCCCCATTCCTCCCTCGCATCCTCGAAGTACAGAGGATATGACCCATGCCATACGACCCCCATCGAGTCCACCTCGCTGAAGCGGATTTCCAGCAGCTTGCTTGCCTTAAGTTCGTTCATTCTTTCGCTGATTTTTTTCACACACCGTTCAGATAAATCCCTAATGGCTACCCTGCCCATCCATCTCTATCTCGCTCAGCGCAATCTTCATCTCGGCCGAAGCCACCACCTCGTCGCCGATCCTGACCTCTGCGTCGACCAAAGTCATGCGGAACACTTCCTCGCGCACACGGATCGTCGTCAGCAACGTCTCGCCCACCATGGGCAGGCGGCGGAAGCTCATCCCCCGCACAGCCCCGATGAACCCGAGCTTCACGGTCTCGTGGTTCAGATAGCTGATGCAGCCCATGCGTGCAGCACACGTCTGAGCCACATTCTCCACAACGCCTTCGGCAGCCAGCCGGCCATCCTCGACGAACAGGCAACCCGCATCAACGGTGAAAGCGCACGTCGTGGCAGAAGCGCTGAAAGCCACCACGCGATCCACCATGACGAAAGGACGCCGCTGGGGAATCAGTTGCAATATGGGTACCTCTTCAATCTTCACTTCGAAGCTCTTTCGCATCATTTTTCCAAAATTCATAGTAGTTCAGCCACTGGTGGGGATAGCGCTTAAGCACCTCCGTGAGGCGGTCGGCATAGACCTGAGCCAGCGCCGCAGCACGCTCCCTGGCGCTCTTCCCCTCAGCCTCCTGCGGCAGCTTCATTTCGTAGACGTAGACATGATAGGTGTAGACCGAATCTTTCATGACGAAGGTGCAGAACACGGGAACCTCGCGCGTGGCCGCCAGGATGTAGGGCCCCAAGGGCAGCTCAGCCTCGGCGCCGAGGATGCTGCACGTAAGCGTCTTCTGCGAGCCGAAAACCCGGTCGCCGTGCAGCGACACGATTTCGCCATCGGCGAGGGCCCTGTTCATCTCGAAGACGTGGTCCAGCCCGTTGCCGGTGAGGATGAGACGTAGGTTCTGATGCTCAAACACCCGGTTGCGGTTCTCCATGACGGTGCCCGTCTCGCCTGCGAAGACCAGCGCATTGATCATCTTCCGGTCCTGCGACAGCATGTAGCCAGCCAGCTCGAAGTTGCCCACGTGCGAGCCAATCTGCATAAAGCCCCCCGGCTTGCGGCAATACTCGAGGAAGCGCTCGTTGCCCTCGGTGATGAGTCTGAAACGAGCTCCGGCATAGAAGGCGAATCGGTCCAGGATGATTTGCCCGAAGCGGAAATGGTTGGCATAGACATCGAAGAACGCGCGCAGGGCGTTGCGCCCGAAGCGGCGGCGGAAGAAATGGTACTGGCTGAGGTAGCCCCTATGGTTGAAGAGCATATAGAACGGCACCACCAGCGCCATGCCGGCGTAGACGAAGGGCAGGTTCATCCACCCCAGGCAGCGGATGAGGGTCCGTTGCATCCAAGGCGAGCCGCCCGTGCGGCCTTTCCATTGCGGGTGTTGGGGTTGGTTCATAGCAGCCAAGTTCTTTGATGTCAGAGTCCATGCAGCGGCCCACGGGGAGGCCAGCCTCAGGCCACCTTGCTCTCGATGTAGTCGCAGAACTGGCTGAGGGTGGCCACGCCCGCCATTTCCTCGGGATTGATCTTGAAGCCGAAATACTTTTCCACGATCACTACGATGTCCACGAAGTCGAGGCTATCGATGCCCATGTCCTCCTTCAGCCGTGCCTCCGGAGTTATAGCGTCGGCCTCAATCTCGAGGTCCTCGACGAGGAAGGTTCGCACCTTCTCTTCAATTTCTTGTCTTGACATAATTCTATTGGTTGGTTGATATAGATTGAAAATATTTGATCTGCCTTTCTCTCGTTTTTTCTAACCTTCTTCCCTCACGCCTCATCCTTCCTACACACCACGATGCTGTGACCTTGACCCAAACCGTCGAAAATACACTCCACATTCAAACCTGATAACGAGATATAACGGGACAAGTCATCTGTGTTGTACATCTTGGAGTTGCCGTTGGCAAGTGCTGTGAAATAAAGGCTTGTCATTGTCAGACAAAAAGCTGCCGTCTCAAAGCGTTGGCGGTCCCACAGCGTTTCCATGATGAAGAGGCGTGTATCCTTCGTCATGGCATTCTTGGCACGTGTCAGAATACTGACAATTTCCTCGCCACTGAAGCAGTCGAGGAACTGACTCATCCAGATGGCATCCAGGCCGCCTTCGCGCTGTGGAAACAAGGCATTGGCGTCGAGAAGGTTGATGCCGTAGCCCTTGATGCGTTCAGCACCGGGTTTGCCGGCTATGTTGGCCTGCATCATATTAATCTGCTGAGGTAGATCGAGGATGGTTACCTCCACCTCGGGGTCGTGGCCTACACATTGTAAAGCCCATTTACCGGTGTTGCCTCCGACATCGTAGAGCGAGCGTATCTGGTACTTGCCGAAGACGATATCCAAGGCCTCGGGAAAGGAGGTGTCGCTATAGAAATGGTCGAAACCAAACCAGCTCTTCTGCGCCTGAGGTGGCAACTCGCTCAGCGCTTCATAGATTGTAGGCCAGTCCCCGAAATGCTTCAGACCTGCGGGACGCCCCTCCTTGAGCGCTTCTTCGAGATGAAACCATCCCTCATAATTGACATCGTGGTTGAAGTCGATGTTGACGCGCGTTGCTGGATCGTTCAACAAGAACCATCCGGTCTTTGATAGAGTAAAGCGATCTGATTCTGTATTGACCAAAATTAAGCCTATGCATAGTCCAGCTTCTGTCAGACATTTCACAGCATAGTCTGTTAGCCCTGTTCGCTCGCACAATTCCGTACGGGTTAATCCATCTTCCGATTTACTGATATGCTCAAGTAGACCGAACTTTATCAATAGACGAGATGCCTGAAAGACTACTGGGCCCCATGCGATGAACTCAGCCCGAGCTTGAGCTTCGTGTGCAGATATCCGCTCTTTAGTGTATGCCTCTATTAAGGCTGGAGATAGTTTCATCTATGTTCGTTGGCTATTTTTAGAGTGGTTGTTCTGTGAAAATATCTATACTTCTTGCTTCTGCTTGGAACGTGCAAACATGGCTTCCCAAGAGTGACGATGGGGGCTTTTCTATATCTTTTTGAGCACTAATGCACTGTTCGTTCCTCCGAAACCGAAGCTGTTGGAGAGGATGACGTTGAGATCAATATCCTCGACTGTTGTGCGTGCCAGTTTCAGCGTGGCAGCATGTTCGTCGGGGTTCTCGAGATTGATGTTGGGCGCTACGAAGCGGTTCTGCATCATCAGTATGCAATAGACGGCTTCGCTGGCACCTGCCATCCAGCACTCATGCCCAGTCATGGATTTGGTGGAGCTGATCCAGGCATGCTTGCCCTCAAAAAGGCGGGTCAGGGCCATCGCCTCGTACATATCACCCTGGGGTGTTGAAGTGGCATGAGCGTTCACGTAGTCTATATCCTCGGCTGTTACGCCAGCATCGTTCATGGCACGTTGCATAGCAATGAAACTGCCTTCGTCTGAGGGCTGTGAGATACCACCTCCATTCGAGGAGAAACCATAGCCACAGACTTCAGCAAGAATCGTGGCGCCACGAGCCACGGCGTGATCGTAGTCCTCAAGGACGAGGGCTGCAGCACCACCGCTGGGGATGAGTCCGTCGCGACTGGTATCAAAGGGACGACTGGCCTTCGTGGGCTCATCCATGTGCTTTGAGAAAGTGCCGAGGGCATCAAAGGAAGCCATCGAATAGTAGTTCGTCTCTTGGGCACCACCCGTTAGAATGACATCCTGCAATCCCTGCTTGATGAGCATATAGGCCAAGCCGATGCTGTGGCTACCGCTGGCACAGGCTGCGCTGACGGTGAAGTTGATGCCACGCAGGTGGAAGATGGTCGAGAGATTCATGTTCACCGTTGAGTTCATCGACTGGAAAATGAGGCCAGAACCTAGCAGTTGCGAGTCATGCTTCTCGGCCATGATATTGGCGCTCTCAATGACGGGTTGTGCCGATGAGTCGTTGCCGAAGATAACACCCACCTCATTCTCAAGGAGGTACTCTTCTGTGATGCCGGCACCCTCAAAAGCTTGGCGGGTAGCCATGAATGCATATTCGCCTTCCTCGGCTAGACCCGCACGCAGACGACGGTGTAGTAGTTTCTTTAGGTCGGGACGCGGAACAATGCCGGTCAGGGAACTTTGGTAACCATAGCCGATGCGCTCGGGCTCAACGCCAATGCCTGAGCGTCCGAGGCGCAACGAATTCGTCACTTCGTCTATATCCTGTCCAAGGCACGACCAGATGCCTATGCCAGTGACGACGACGCGACGTTCTCCCGAAACCTTTCCCGTAATATATTTATTGTATGCTGTTGACATGATTTGACGTATATTTTTACGTACTTGCCTTTAGTTGTATTTTCTCTTTTTTAAGTATAAAGTCCTCCGTTGATGTTCACCACTTCCCCCGTAATGTAAGCCGCCTTGTCTGAAACGAGGAAGGCGACGAGGTCGGCAACCTCTTCGGGACGTCCGAAACGGTTCATCGGAATCAGTTTCTTCAGTTCGTCAACGGGCAAGTCCTTCGTCATGTCCGTCGTGATGAAACCAGGGGCTACGGCATTCACCGTCACACCACGGGAGGCACACTCTTGAGCAAGGGCCTTTGTGGCACCGATGATGGCGGCCTTGGCGGCGCTGTAGTTGGTTTGCCCTGGCATGCCTTTGATGCCACTGAGTGAAGCAATATTCACGATACGCCCGCCATGTTTGCGCATCATCATTCGGGTTAGGCAACGCTTGGTGACATAGTAGAAACCATCAAGCGACGTCTGAAGTACAGCATGCCAGTCGTCGCTTGGCATCATGAACATCAGGTTGTCGCGACGGATGCCGGCGTTGTTCACCAAGTAAGCGATATAATCGTCGGGATGAACGTCCTGCCAAGCGGCGAGAGCAGCCTCAACCTGTGCTTCGTCGCCGACGTTGAAAGGCATCACCTCAGCCTTGCCGCCCAGTGCATCAATGGCCGCCTTTACATCCTCGGCAGCCGCAATATTCGACTGATAATTTATGATAACAGGAATACCTTCCGAGGCCAGCTTTAAGCATATGGCACGGCCAAGTCCTCGGGAGCCACCTGTAACTAATGCAAATTTCATATTGCCTATTTCTCGATAATTTTGTGCAAAGTTACGAATAATTCAAAGAAACAACGAGAATAAAAGCGTTTTTTTTTGAGATTATCAGTGTTCACAACACAAAATGATGAAGAATTAGCAAGCAATTAACAATATGTGCCTCTTTTTCTCGTTCGAATAGTTTGCGTATTATTAATATATAAGTTACACCTCCCGTAGGTCGAACCGTTATGCATGTATCTCAGTGTGACGTTAGGTTTATATTATTTCTCATAGGTTGATGTCAATTTCTACGGGGCAGTGGTCTGACCCTTGGGTAAGGTTGAGGATGCTGGCTTGGCTGACGCTGGGCATCAGGCGTTGGGAGACGAGCCAATAGTCGATGCGCCATCCTGCGTTGTTGGCTCTGGCGTTGCGTCTGTAGCTCCACCAGGTGTAGGCATTGGCGGTGTTGGGGTTTCGCTGTCGCCATACGTCGGCGAAGCCTGCCTGGAGGAGCTCGGTGAACTTGGCGCGTTCGTGGAGGGTGAAGCCTGCGTTGTTGCGGTTGGAGTTGGGGTTTTTGAGGTCTATTTCGTGGTGAGCTACGTTCATGTCGCCGCAGGCGATCACGGGTTTTTTGCTGTCGAGGCGGACGAGGTAGTGGCGGAAGTCGTCGTCCCATGCGAGGCGGTAGGGGAGGCGCCGGAGGCCTTCCTGGGCGTTGGGCGTGTAGACGTTGACAAGGAAGAAGCGTTCGAACTCGAGGGTGATGAGGCGTCCTTCGTGGTCGTGCTGTTCGATGCCGAGTCCGTAGCTGACGTTCGTGGGTGTGTGGCGAGTGAAGACGGCTGTTCCGGAATAGCCTTTCTTGTCGGCATAGTTCCAGTAGCTTTCGTAGCCTGGGAACTGCATGTGGATTTGTCCGTCTTGGAGTTTTGTTTCCTGTAGGCAGAAGATGTCGGCGTCGAGCTGTTCAAAGATGTCGCTGAAGCCTTTGGCGGCGACGGCTCTCAGGCCGTTGACGTTCCATGAGATGAGTTTCATTGTGGGGTTTTTGGGTTTTGGGGTTGTGTGGTTGTGAGGTCGCTTCGCAGGGGGGATGGAGTGTTGCGTCGAGAGGGAGTGGTCGTGTGGGGGCGCTTCAATTTTCCACCTCTATCAGGAATGTAGAGGCGGGGAGGCCGGCGTCGTTGTGGAGGTCGGCATGGGTGACGGGGCTCCAAGCGTAGCGCACGGCTACAGGCCAAGCTACGTGGGGGGATGAGAGCCGTAGCGTGGTGCCGATGACGTGGACTTGGGCGGTGTGGAATATGCCGTCGGGCCCTGCGAGCTCGAAGCCCTGCGAAGCGTAGAGGCCATGGGCGTTGCTGAGGTGGAGGGTCACGTAGGCGTTGGGCGTTCCGGGGTTGGCGGCGCTGGCGCGCACGACGACGGGCCCTTCGCTGACGAGGTTGTGGCCATAGGTGTGGCGGAGGGCTTGCAGAGCGAGGCGTTGGCCTACGGGCCGCTTCGTGCGGTAGTGGACGTCGGAAGGGTCGCCGAGGTCGGCGGTGACTGCCATCCATGTGTAGGGCAGTTTGCTAGCCAGGAGGCGTTGGCTGTTGCGAAAGGCTGGCCACGATGGCCGTGGCAGGCTGGAGAGCTGGACGAGGTAGAAGGGGAGCTGTGGCTTGCTCTGGAACTCGCACTGCCATCGGCGGGCGAAGAAACGGCGCCACGACTGTTGAAGGAGGGTGAAGAGGCGGTCGTGGAGTTCTGTGTTGTGGGTGTTGGACTCGCCTTGGTACCAGAGGACGCCCTTGATAGGGAAGTGTTGCAGGGGCGCTATGGCGGCTTCGAAGAGGTAGGCGGGCTCGTAGGGGTGACGTTGTAGGGGGTTGTAGGCTGTGCTTTCTTTGTTCAGTGCCATGGCGATGTTCTGGCTCATGCGGCCTCGTGCCCATGGCTGGCCGTAGTCGCCAATGCGCCAGGAGGCAAGGATGTTGGGGATATGGCGTTCGAGGGTGGCGCGGTCGATCCACGATTCAGTGGTGGAACCGCCTACGGCATTGCATATGATGCCAATGGGGATGTGCGGGAGGCTGTCGGCCAAGACCCGGGCGAAGTTGAACGCTACGGCAGAGAAGGCCGCCACCGCCTCGGGTGTGGCCTCTGTCCATCCTTGGAAATCCATGTGCCGGAGTTGGTTGGTGAAGCGCAGTACGCTGTCGGGCCATGCTACAGCGTCTGTCCTGGCCCGGGCAGGCATGTTGTAGAGATGTATCCTATGGCTTAGCCTGCGGGCATCGGCGATGTCCTGTTCAAGTGTGTTGCACTGGTCGACGCGCAGTTCCATGTTCGACTGCCCGCTGGCCAGCCAGACATCGCCGAAAAAGATGGAGTCGATGACGAGCTTTTCTGCTTTTGCAGCATTTTTGTCCTTAGGTTTTAAGCCAAGAAGGTCGAAAGGGTAGTGGCTGGGATAATAAAGCTGGTAATCGCCTGGCCGCAAGGGTGTGGACGTAAGCGTGAGCGTGTAAGGTCCTCCTGCTTGCATGTGGTCCAGTTCGATGCTCCAGGAGCCATCGGCTCGCGTGAATGCGCTACATTCTTTCACTACCTTGCGGCCTTTGCTGAGTACTCCGTGAATGCTTTGGCGGGCATTGGCCTGTCCCTCGATCAGGAGGTGTTCGTCGCGCGGCAGTACCATTCCGTTGCTGTAGAGTGGAGGCAGCTGAAGGCCTCCATAGTCGCCCGTAAGGGCCGCGAAGACGGTCTGTGCCAAGATTTTAGCGCCTTCGGGATTAGGGTGGAGGGCATCGGGGAAAAGGTCGGGGCGGGAATGAAGAGGTGTGTAGAGGTCGATCAGTTGCACATGAGCGCCGAATGCCACTTGTTCGATAGCTTGCTGAATTTGGGCATGCCAGTCGCGTGTACCGCTCTGGAAGCGGGGATGGCGGTCGAAAATGGGCGTCATCTTGCAGATGAGGATTCGCGCATCTGGGTTAACGACCATGAACGAGTCGATCAAAGCTCGATAGTCGGGGATGAACTCTTCCTTCCAGTCGGGCCAGTTGCGCGGATCGGTGTCGTTGAGCCCTAAGTGTATTACAACCCAGTCGGGCTTGAAATCGAGAGCTTGCCTGAATTCAGGTTCATGAATGTATGGTCTGTGTCCTTTCGATAGTAACGTGGCCCCCGAATGCCCGAAATTGCCCACGTAGAACTTGCCGGCCCCATACTTGGCGTCGAGCATCGACTGGAGACGAACGGGATAGGCGTCGTGCTCGCGGTCGGCGAGTCCATACCCATAGGTGACGCTGTTGCCTACGCAGGCTATGCGTGTGGGAGGAGGGCTGTCGTGCCGTTTGTGCGATGCAGCCTGGGATGTCAGGGCAAACGCTAAGAGAACGAAAGTAAAGAGCAGTCTATGGTTCATTAAAGGTGAGGTTATGAAGTTGTTAGGTTATGAGGTTGATTATTCTATGTTTTCCACCTTCAGGTTGGTGACCATGCTTCGAAGATGTGCATCGGTCGTTGCCAGAGGGAATTTCAGCGTTCTTATCATTTTGAATGGTTTGTTGTGGGGGAACAGCCGAGGCTCTGGTGCCAAGGTTTGCACAAGCTTACCATTGACATAAAGTCGCGTTTCGGAGTTGTCGCCTTCAATGGCTATGTGCTCATTAGTTCCAGGATGTAGTGCGTGGCGGAAGCTGAAAAGGTAGCCGTCTCTGATGAAACCAAGGCGCCCTGTTACGGGGTCGGCAAGGTAGAACTCGGCATCTTTGTTGCGGAAAAGAGCTGTGCCAAGCTTCTCCGCTTCAGCCTTGATATCGAAGCTTACACGATAAGGCCATCCGATGAAGGGGATTTCCCGTGTTGATGACGGTTCCACTCGAGGTTGGCTAAGTACGATGCCTCTGGGGTAGCGACCGAGATCATTCACTGATGGCGCTTCGCCCGTCATGGTTGCAAGTTGGTGCCATTGGTCAAATGAGCGTAATGTGTCGGCCCGCCAAGTCTTCTCGGCAATGACCTGTAGAGCTGGAAACAAACGATGGTGAATGTCGTCAACAGCTATGCCATTGCCTACGATATCGTTCCAGACGGCAAACATTCCGCCTCGTATCTGTGGGTCACGTTCCGGAAAATGATTATTGCCTATATGTGCAGGAGTCCACTTGCGGTAAAGATAGGGGATATTCAAATAGTCATAGTAGTAGCCGGCAGCAGGGACGATATAAGTCATGCCGTCGGGGATGCTGATCAGTTGATAGCCTAAGCTTCTCATGGAATCTGGATTGGCATAGCCATTGGACCAACAATACATAAGCACGTCGTCTATTTTCACTGGCGTATCGCCTTTTGCATGAGTAAGAGAACCCCATAAGGCTGCTTTCTTGCCATGCGATTCCACTGTTTGGATGAGATGGCTCGATAGACTGCGGAACTGCTCTACGGTCTCTTTCCGGGCATTGCTGTACTCGTCAGTGCCGATGTGTACATACGGACCAGCGAAGACAGGATTGGGGCCTCCGATATATTCGGCAAAAAGACTATCGAGGAAAGGAATCACATCGGGGTTGGAAAGGTCGAGATGGTCTCTGCCAAATTCTTTAGACCCCAGTGACGGGCGATAGTGAGTGAAAGCTAAGCTGTGGGCAGGGACGTCTATCTCTGGTATGATTTCTACTCCTAACCTTTCGGCATCAAGGATAAATTGGCGGAATTCGTCTTTTGTGTAACTGCCATCTTCAGCCGTGAGGCCTGGGAAAAGTTCGCTTTCGAGACGAAACGCCGCATAAGTTTCATCCCAATTGTCGTTGAAATATGCAGGAAAGCCATTGTCGTTGAGGTGTATGTGCAAGGTGTTCATCTTGTAGTAGGCCATTGTTTTCACAAGATGCTGAAGGTAGCTTAGCGGGATGGACTTACGTCCACAATCGAGCATCAATCCGCGTACAGGATAATCTGGTCGGTCGGTAATCTGTCCTCTGGGCAGGATGGGAAGCTTGGCGTCACGTGAGTTTTTTGCTATCATTTGCAGCAAAGTCTGAGCCGCATGAATGGCTCCACGTCGCTCGGCCTCAATGCTTACGTTTTTCCTTATGTCTATCGTGTAGCCTTCTTCGCCAAGTCTCTTGGTTGACTTGTAGGCAAATATGATGTCACCTTCAGAGGCTTTCCCGTCTTCTGCGACAGTCAATGTCACGCCTGTTAAAGCCTTCATGCCTTCCGCCAAAGCTATTGAAGCGGCGCGCAAGCGGCTGTCCCGACACAAGATGCGGCTTTCATTGGTCAGTTGCATGAAGCCTTGTCCTCCTTTCCACATGCTTATCGCCGGGATTGTGGCAGGACATGGATTGGGGGCGTTTGTCTGTGCTGAAAGAGGAGTAAGTGTTAACAGCAAGGCTAAGAAGGTGTATGTCCACTTTTTCATCGTTGTATTTGTTAGGTTGTTTTTATAGGTCTGTTGACAAGGGTTCTTTTGTGCCTACGAACCTGTTGCTTCCAAGAGGCTTCTGGGCACAAAGGTAAGTTTTTTTTCTTTTAGCCGCACAAAAATCACATTTTATTTCTTCGATATTAGGGCAGATACTGACTCAAGCATTTATTTGGCTCGGGGCTTCTATTCATAATTTCTGTTTCCATTTTTATATCTATCGTTGGTGGCTAAACCTTGTTGTAGATGCTGTGTAAAAGCAAAACACACAAAAAAAGGGACTATGCCAATAATCTTGGCACAGTCCCTTGCAAAGCTGGCTGAATGAAAGTCTCCTTACGCCCTATGGGCGTTAATGGGTAAGAGAAGGCTCTGAATGTCAGGCAATCTCAATATGGCGGGTGACTTTCGTTTCCTCTTTCTTAATCTTAGGCAGAACAATAGTCAGGATTCCATCTTCCACCTTAGCTGTTATTCCCGTCTTGTCGACATCTTCAGGCAGGGTGTAAGCCTGTTGATAGTTGGTGTAAGAGAATTCACGACGGAGATAATGTTCCTTCTTGTTCTCTTCTTTATGCTCAAACTTATTCTCGATAGCAACATTCAAGTTGCCGTCTTCGTTGATGTTGATGCGGCAGAACTCTTTCTTCAGACCAGGAGATGCCACTTCCATGGTATATGTGTTTTCGTCTTCCTTGACGTTGACGGCAGGCGCCGTGCGCTGAGTTGTCATCTCGGTGTTGAAGAAATCATCAAATACTGTCGGGAACCAACTGTTTTTAAACATTACTGGTAACATAGTTTTAACCTCCTATAATTTAATGGTTATACTTTAAGTTCTTGTTCGTTTGTCGCTGTTTGCGTTGTCAGTGTTTGGCTGTTCGCTTCGCTTCGACAACCATTATTTAGCAATAAGCGTGCCAAGGCACTTAGGTGGTTTAATCATTTAATTATCAATGACAAAATGTCTTTCCAGGGAGAACTTTTGTCATCTCCTGCGCCATTTTGTCGCTGTCCTATTTCCTTTCCGATTAGATAAGGTTACGGCTCAAGTCGTAGAATGATTTGAGCCGTAGACTTTCAATAGTCGAATCTGTGGAATGTCTTTCCCTTTTTTTGCATTATTGTACTGAGAGGGAGCGCTTCTGTATCGTTGTCCGGCTCTACCTGTGTACAAAAAAACTCGCAAGCCAAACAGCTTGCGAGTTTTTTTGTTGACAATATATGTTCGTTTCCTTTTACATCATGCCGCCCATGCCAGGAGCACCGCCCATAGGCATCTCAGGCTTTTCCTCCTTAGCGTCGCAGATAACACACTCTGTTGTGAGGAACATGCCAGCGATGCTGGCTGCGTTCTCCAGTGCAACGCGTGCAACCTTGGCAGGATCGATGATACCAGCCTTACGCAAATCTTCATAGCGATCGGCACGAGCATTGTAACCATAGTCGCCCTCTTCGCCCTTGACTTGGTTCACGACAACACTACCTTCGAGACCGGCATTCTCTACAATCTGACGCAGAGGCTCCTCGATGGCACGCTCCACGATGCGAATACCTGTTGTCTCGTCGGCATTCTCACCCTGCAGACCGTCCAAGGCCTTGATGGCACGGATGTAAGCAACACCGCCTCCAGGGATAATACCTTCTTCGATGGCAGCGCGGGTAGCACAGAGAGCATCGTCTACGCGGTCTTTCTTCTCTTTCATCTCTGTCTCGGAAGGAGCTCCAACGTAGAGCACTGCAACGCCACCCGAGAGCTTGGCCAGACGTTCCTGAAGCTTTTCCTTGTCATAGCTGCTGGTAGTGTTCTGGATTTCGTTCTTTATTTGGTTGATACGGTCCTTGATGAGTTCACTCTGGCCATGACCGCTGACAATGGTGGTGTTGTCCTTTGAAATGGTCACTTTGTCAGCACTGCCAAGCATCTCAATAGTGGCCTGTTCGAGCTTCAAGCCCTTCTCTTCACTGATGACAACGCCGCCTGTCAGAACAGCGATGTCCTCCAACATGGCCTTGCGACGATCGCCGAAGCCAGGAGCCTTGACGGCACAAATCTTCAGTTGACCGCGCAGGCGGTTGACCACAAGGGTTGTGAGGGCTTCACTGTCGACATCCTCTGCAATGACGAGCAACGGACGTCCCGTTTGTACTGCAGGTTCCAGGATGGGGAGGAAATCCTTCAGGTTAGAAATCTTCTTGTCGTAGATGAGAATATAAGGGTTCTCCATCTCGCATTCCATCTTCTCTGTGTTCGTGACAAAGTAGGCGCTCAGATAACCGCGGTCGAACTGCATGCCTTCGACAACGCCGATGGTGGTGTCGCGGCCTTTGGCTTCCTCGATAGTGATGACACCGTCCTTCGAAACCTTCTTCATGGCTTCAGCCAACAGCTTGCCGATTTCAGGATCGTTGTTGGCACTCACGGTTGCTACTTGCTCAATCTTGTCATAGTCGTCGCCAACCTGCTCGCTCATGCCCTTGATGCTCTCTACGACTTTAGCAACAGCCTTGTCGATACCACGCTTGAGGTCCATAGGGTTGGCACCTGCTGTGACGTTCTTCAAGCCTTCGCGAACAATGGCTTGAGCCAAAACGGTTGCGGTCGTTGTGCCATCGCCTGCATCGTCGCCTGTCTTCGAAGCAACGCTCTTGACGAGCTGTGCACCGGCATTCTGGAATGCGTCGGCGAGCTCTATTTCCTTGGCTACGGTCACACCGTCCTTGGTAATCTGTGGAGCTCCAAACTTCTTCTCTATAATAACGTTGCGACCTTTAGGACCAAGGGTGACTTTTACAGCGTTGGCCAGCTGGTCCACGCCCTGCTTCATTTGTTCGCGGGCTTCTATGTTGAATTTAATTTCTTTTGCCATGACTAAATTTGAATGATTTAATGGTTCTACGATTCTTAAAGAAAAGGCTCATGCCAGTTCTTAAATCTTGAAAAATATATTATGCGAGCACTGCCACTACGTCGCTTTGGCGCATGATGAGGTATTTTGTGCCTTCGTGCTCCAGCTCAGTGCCGGCATATTTACCATAAAGTACTTGGTCGCCAGCCTTGAGTACCATCTCTTCGTCCTTGGTACCTCCGCCTACGGCTACGACTGTGCCCTGCAATGGTTTTTCTTTTGCGGTGTCGGGGATAATAATGCCGCCGATAGTTTTCTCTTCAGCAGGTGCGGGCTCAATGAGAACTCGGTCTGCAAGTGGTTTAATCTTCATAGTTGTAGATGTTTATGAGTTTGTTGTTATATATGTTGGTTCTTGGCTGTGTATGTTTTTTGAGCTTTGATAGCCTGTGAATTGATCTTTAATAATGTGCAGACATTCTTGCTCAAACACGCTATTTATTATATATGTATGTGTGTGCTTTCTGATAAGCTAAAGGTGTGCCATAATCGATTTTACTGACAAGATGTCAGAAAAAATATTTGATTTCTAAACAAAAAAGTGGCAAACAGCCATTGGAATAAGTAAAAAAGAGTACCTTTGTCAGCGAAAAATATGCGAACACTGACGTATTTAGGTATCTTTTTGTTCGTGAGTCTCACGCTCGTAGCTGTGCCGAAGGCAGGCGGCTACGTCTGGGATCCACGTATTATCATACCCATTACCGCTTTCTTGTTCACGTTGCTGGTATGGCTGTTGGCACGCTTCATCGGCACGGACAGGTCCTCTTTGGAAGTCATCATCACCGCATTGTTTGTTTTGCTTTTTGCGCCGGGCTCGCATCTTTTCTTTTCCCGTGATGAGGATGCTATCATCGAGCTGACTTCTCAGTGTATTGTACCCTTTTTCCTGACTCAATACAAACGCATCAGCAGACGCGACTTCAAGCGAGCTTATGCCCTAATGCTTTTGATGGGAATCTTCTGTAGTTTCACACACGATGGCATCACCGTGCCTCTGTGTCTGGCTTTTCTGCTTATGGCATGGCAGCGTCGCAACGAGTTTTTCCGCCTGGCATGTTGGCCTATGGTGGCGGGATGGCTGGTTGGAACAGTGCTTCAGTTTGTCAGTCGCAACCACATGCCCAAGCTTACGCCCGATTTGGGCGCGTTGACCAATCAGACGTCCTTGGTGCTCGGTTTGTTGTGGGATACTAAGATTTTTATGCTTGTTGTGGCGCTGACCTTTTGGCTCTCTACAACTTCTTGGGGGCGCACAGAGCTTTTGCGTACTTTCCGTAGGCAAAGGTTAATTGCTTACAGCCTGCTTTTTGCACTCTCATGTGTGCCTTTTGTTCCTTTGGGCATAGAAAACGCTGTCACAGGTGTGTGCTTTTTTGCTCTCCTTTGGACGTTGTTGCTCGTTCAGGCTTTGGAGCGCCGATTTTTCGGTGCTGCCAGAGCTCGAAGGAATTGATGATATTTTGCCAAAGGACATAGCAGCCTGCACCTATCGAAGCGACGGGTGAGAGGTATACATAGGCTATCCAAATTGCCAACCCCGTATTTTTCTGAAACATCGCTTGCCCTGAGCAGACGAGTTGCCCAAAGTGCTGTCCCACCATACGACCGATGCCGAACTGAACGACGGCGGTAAACAGTGTCAGGGCGGCTATGGCTATGAGAAGTTGTGGGCTTGCATGACTATGAATCATGTTTTTTACGGTGATACCAGAGGTTATAGCTAATGACACGCTCCATAGGTAGAAACCCAAATCAGGGGTACGTAGGAACCAGTTGTATGGCGGCTTTACCCAATGACGTACCAGAGCTCCTAACAACAAAGGCAAGAGTAAGACGGACGACAGCCGCTGGAGGATGAGCAGAAAAGCACCAAGAAAAGTGTTGCCTGCATGCGGTTCCAGAAGAGGAAAAATGATTGGAATAAAGAGCGATGCAACCAGTGACGACAGCAAAACGAAGGTTGTCATTTGAGTGAGATCGCCGCCCAGTTTTGCCGTTACGACAGGTGAAGCCGAAGCACAAGGTGCTATAATACAAACCAAGATGGCTTCTGAAATCCAAATAACATCCTGCTGAGAGAGGCCGGCCACAAGAGGAAGGGAGGTGGAGAAATTGTCTATACCGATGATCTTGTAGGTAAAAAAGGTCAGGAGGGCCGCTATCGAAAGCTGTGTAAACAAAACGACTCCATGCCAGCCACGAAGGCGCATGAGGTGGAAATCTACTTTCGAGAATGTGACAAAAAGTGTACAGAAAATGCTTATCGGCAGTAAGGTCTCGCACAAAGGACCGAGAATATCAGCTGCCGCACTGAGGGCTGGAACAAAAGCAAAGAGCATGTATAGGACAGAGCCCGTAGCTATGGCCACAGGAAGAGTCCAGTTCTTCAGGAAAGAGAGGTGCATCGTGTGAGGGTGATTACCTGCTCGCAATGTTCGACGACTGCAGGCCGGTGAGTGATGAAAATAAGAGTAGGAGCAATACCGAGGCTCTTGTTATGGGAAATGAGGTTGGTGAGGAGGTTCTTTTCGGTCTGTTGGTCGAGTGCACTTGTTGCTTCGTCAAAAAGAATAATGCTACCGCGACGCAACAAGGCTCGGGCTATCGCAATGCGTTGGGCCTGACCTTCTGATAGACCAGCTCCTCCCTCGCCTATGTGTGTGTTGAGGCCGTCGGGCATTGTCTCAACAAAATCTGCACAAGCTAAGCGTAAGGCTTCCCACATCTCGCTCTCTGTGGCATCGGGACGCCCCAGCTGGAGGTTCCAGCGTAAGGTGCCGCTGAAGAGTGTGTTTCCCTGTGGCACATACACAATATTGCAGCGAGTCCGGGCAGACACCTTGGTGGAGTTGCCAGACGCGTTGGCATGTGAATCATACATTTCTACACTGCCTTGGTCGGGAGTGAGCAAGGCAAGGATGAGGCGGATAAGGGTCGTCTTGCCGGCACCCGTCTCTCCGAGAATCGCAGTGGCCGAGCCTGGGGGAAAATCTGCGTTGAAGTGATTGAGGATGAGTCGGCTGTGTTCGTCGTATGCGAAAGAGACATCGTTGATGCGGATGCCGGCGCCAGCTGAGAAGCGAATAGGCTCGCCGTCAGCTTCGAGCGGACTCTCTTCCAGTTCTATCAGACGTTCGGCAGCGGTGAAGCTGCTGATGATAGCCGGAATGAATCGCGTCAGCTCGCGGAAGGGTCCCTGTATTTGCCCGCAAAGCTGAATGAATGCTGTCATCATTCCAAAAGTGATATCTCCGTCGGCCAGTCGGTTGGCACTCCAGAGGAAAGCGAAAAGATACGCTCCGCCAAAGCCAATGTTGAGAACCAGATTGGAAGATGAGGAAAAGAGGGTGCGGTGGCGAACCTGTCGGCGAAGTGAGTCTTGTTGCCCTTGAAGCACGTTCAATATAGTTTGTATGCGTTCGAGGGTTTTCAGGACCACGCGATGCTGCAGGCTTTCCTGCAGTGTCGACTGTATATGGCTGTCTGTATTCCTCACCTCTCGCGTGATGCTTCTCATCCGTCGGACATATAAACGGCTCAGGAGAATAAAGATGGGGAGGATGACCGTGACGCTGACAGCCAATACGGCGTCCATATTATATAAGAAAAGGAACGCGCACGCGAGACGAATCACTACGGCAAGGGCTTGGGGTAACGTGTCGGTGACAACACTTACAACTGTCTGGCTGTCAGAAACAAGGCGGTTGAGTACGTCGCCGCTGTGACGTTCTTCGCGCCCGTACCACTCGCTGCGGAGAAGGTGCTCGAAGATGTGTCGCTGCATTCTGTTTTGTGCATCAACGCCCAGAAGGGCTGCTATCCACCGGCCGGCAAAGCCTAAGGCCAGTTGTGCCACCATGATGGCTATCAGGATGGCGCCTGCGGTGGTCAGTGTGGTGGGGTGGGGGAGGAACGACCATGAAGCGTGGCTGTCGCCTGTGGCAACATCAATGACTTGCTTGGTAGCCCAAATGAAGGCAAAGTCAAGGGCGACGCGGACAACACCACTGATTGCATTGATGAAAGATTGCAGCTTCACCCGCTTGAATATTTCGAAGAACCAACGGAGAATAAGGGCCGTGTTGCCTGCAGTCCCGTCTTTGCAGGGACTGGCATGAGGCTGCTCTTGTGTTGTCGCTTTTTTCATCTTATTCTCTGGTGTCGGCGCCCCACATGAGTTTTTCTCTTATGGTGCGAAAGAAACTCTGGCCAGGACGTTTCAGCACCTTCACATGATAGGGCGCACGTTTTATCTTAAGTTCTATGCTTTCGGGGCACTGCTCGCTGCGGCCATCGATAGAAACGAGGAACTTGTGGTTGCGGGCCGCTATGCTCAGCGACACTTCTGCGTCGTCGGTTAAAGTCAGTGGACGCGCCGTCAGCGAGTGGGGTGCTACGGGCACCAGTCCTAAGGTGCGGCTGCCTGGTTGCATCACCGGACCTCCTACAGAAAGCGCATAACCTGTTGATCCTGTCGGCGTGTTCACGATAAGGCCGTCGGCCTGATAGGTCGTGAGGTACTCCTCATTGATGCTTACGCGGATGCTGATCATCGATGAAACATCGCGCTTGAGAACAGCCACTTCGTTGAGCGCGAACGGGTAGCCCAAGGGCTTCTCTTTAAGGTTGCGACCACCATAGATCACTTGTAGGACCACACGTTCTTCAATGAGGCATTTGCCGTCATAGATATTGCTGACAACCGTCTCTATGTCTTCGGGCAAGACATCGGCCAGAAAACCTAATCGGCCAATGTTCACTCCTAAGATAGGTATCTCCTTGTCGGCCACACGCCGGGCTGCTTCCAAGAAAGTGCCGTCGCCCCCCATGGAGATGACGTAGTCGGCTTCGAAGTCGTTGCCGTCAATCAAGGCCAAAGACTGTGGTAGGTTCAGACGCATTTCATTGGTGAGGAACCTGTAGAATTTGGCATCCATGGATATCTCAGCCTCATGCTGAGCCAAAGTCTGCAAGAGGTGGTTCACAGCGAGTGATTTCTGTGCTTGGAAGATATTCCCGAAGAGGGCAAAACGGAGTTTGCTCATATCATTCAGCTTTAATGCGCTGCAAAGTTAAGCATTTAACTTCGTTTTTTTGAGCTCATTCATCATTTTTCTTTGTCGTAGAGGCTGAAAGAGTAAAAAAACGGGCACTTTTGGGTTCGTATATATATCTTTTTAGTACTTTTGCACATGTATAACAGCTGTGAAATATGACAAAATTAAGTGTTAACATCAATAAAGTTGCTACCATCCGTAATGCCCGTGGAGGCAACAACCCAGACGTCCTGCGTGTGGCGCAGGATTGTGAACGCTTTGGTGCGCAGGGCATAACCGTTCATCCTCGTCCCGACGAGCGCCATATCCGCTATCAGGATGTGCGTGACCTCAAGCCGCTCCTTACCACCGAATTCAACATCGAAGGCAATCCCATCTCGGAGTTCGTGGCACTTGTCCTGGCCAACAAGCCCACCCAAGTGACTCTTGTGCCCGATGGACACGACCAGATTACGAGCAACCACGGGTGGGACACCAAGACCCACCTCAACTTCCTCACAGACGTGACGGCTCGTTTCAAGGAGGCCGGCATACGTGTGAGCATATTCGTGGGTGCTGATGAAGAAATGGTGGAATATGCTTCACGGGCAGGTGCCGATCGTGTGGAGCTATACACCGAGCCCTATGCTGCGGCTTATGCTGCGGCTGTGGCGTCGCAGTCTTCAAGTGCAAGCAGTTTCGACAGCCTCAGAGCAGCAGCCATAGCGCCTTTCATCCGTGCCGCGAAAGCCGCTCGGGCCTTAGGACTCGGCCTCAACGCCGGGCACGACCTCAGTCTGCAGAATCTTACTTATTTCCATGAGCAGATTCCCTGGACCGATGAGGTCAGCATCGGCCATGCGCTCATCTGTGATGCCTTATACTTAGGCCTTGAAGAGACTATACATCGCTATCTCGCTTGCCTACAGACACCCTCCCTGCTACCCCTCAAGGAGGAGGGTGCTAACCAATAACTATTTGTACAACTGTTCAAATACATCCCACTTCCTCCCCTGAGGGAAGGTGGGGGTGGGTACTCTCATCTATGGTTTACCTTTTCTTTACAACAGGCTCCGAGGAGATAGAAGCTCTCGGAACAGCCGACATCATCCGTCGTGCAGGCCTTGAACTGCAAATTGTTTCTACTACTGGTGAGCACTTGGTGACAGGCGCCCATGGCATTCAAGTGGCAACCGATGTGTTGCTCGAGGACGTTGATTTCTTTGATGCCGAAATGCTTGTTTTGCCTGGTGGTATGCCTGGTGCTACCAATCTGGCTGATAACGACACGCTGAAAGAACGCATCCGCGACCATGTTTATCTTGGCCGTCCCGTAGCAGCCATCTGTGCTGCGCCTCTTGTGTTGGGACGTTTGGGTATGCTCAGCGGCAAGCGTGCCACATGTTACCCTGGCTTCGAGGGAGAACTCACTGGCGCCACTTGCACCGGTGCACTGGTAGAGCAGGATGGGCAGTTTATCACAGGCAAAGGTCCTGCAGCCGTCTTCGAGTTTGGCTACGCAATTGTGGAATGCCTCAAGGATAAGTCCACGGCCGATGCCTTGCGCCAAGGCATGCTCTGGAGTGAGGTGAAATGAAGCGTTACGCCATTATCGTTGCAGGCGGTAAAGGGTTGCGAATGGGCTCAGACTTGCCCAAGCAGTTTCTTCCTATAGGCGGCCGTCCCGTGTTGATGCATACGCTTGAGGCTTTTGCCGCAGCTTTGCCGGATGTGTCGCTTGTGTTGGTATTGCCCGAGAGCCAGCAGACTTTCTGGCAGGAACTATGTCGCGAACACCATTTCACGCTGCCCCACGACGTTGTGTCGGGTGGGGCTACCCGCTTTCATTCAGTGCTGAATGGCCTGCGGCATCTTGAAGGGGCTGCCGATGATGCCGTCGTGGGGGTTCACGATGGCGTGCGACCTTTTGTCGGTCTGGAGGTTATTCGCACTTGCTATGCAGAAGCTGCGCTTGGCAAGGCTGTAGTACCCGTGGTTCCTGTCGTGGAGACTGTCCGCGAACTCACAGACGACGGTTCTCAAACGCGCGACCGTTCCCGCTATCGTCTGGTGCAGACACCGCAGGTTTTCCCCTTGCCGATGCTCTCGGCTGCCTATAGCCAAGAGTTCAGGGATACGTTTACCGACGATGCCAGCGTAGTAGAAGCTAACGGTCAGGTAGTGGAACTGGTTGAAGGCAACCGCGAGAATGTCAAAATTACTACGCCGTTTGACCTGGTCGTAGCTGAGGCTGTCCTGCACTGGCGGGCAACGCATAGACGCCGTGACTGACGGCGGAAGTGCCGTATTGTTATTTTAAACTATTACCTACTTTTGGTGATTTTCTTCGCCGAAGTAGGTATTTTTTTTGTCCGTAAGTGAATCAAGTTGGCCGTTTGGGCAAATTCAAGTACTTTTGCTGCAAAATCAACAAAAGAAAACTTCAGGTATGCAATTATCCGATTTGCAGACAGGCCAGAGTGCTGTAATAGTGAAAGTGAGTGGTCATGGCGGTTTCCGCAAGCGCATTGTCGAGATGGGTTTCATCAAAGGTCAGTCCGTAGAAGCCCTGCTCAATGCTCCCTTGCAGGATCCTGTCAAGTATCGGCTGATGGGATATGAGGTCAGTCTCCGTCGCGACGAAGCATCCATGATTGAAATCGTCACTGGTGACGAAGCCGTCAACGAAGCTGCCTTGGCGGCTTCTGGTCCTCATCCGCTGACTCTTGAGCATGAAGGTGAAGAACTTTTGCAAGAGGTTGCTGTCCGCAAGCATCATACCATCAATGTGGCGCTCGTGGGTAATCCCAACTGTGGCAAGACGTCGCTTTTCAATTTTGCCAGCGGAGCCCATGCTCGTGTGGGCAACTATTCGGGAGTTACGGTGGACGCAACCGTAGCAACGGCCAACTGGGGCGGCTATCGTTTCAACCTCACCGATCTCCCCGGCACATACTCGCTCACGTGTTATTCGCCTGAAGAGATGTATGTCCGCCGTCATCTCAACGATGAACACCCGGACGTCATCATCAATGTCATCGATTCCTCCAACATCGAGCGCAACCTTTATCTCACCACCCAACTTGTCGACATGAACGTGCCTATGGTGTGTGCGCTCAATATGTTCGACGAGATGCAGCGACGGGGCGACATCCTCAACATCGACACCCTGCAGACGCTCATGGGCGTGCCTATGGTGCCCACATCATTCAAGAGCGGACAGGGCCTCGACGAGCTGTTGCAAACCGTCGTCGACGTCTACGAAGGTGAGAACAAAGTGGCGCGTCACTTGCACATCAACTATGGTCACGAGATCGAAGACGGCATAGCCCGCATCCAGCACTACCTTAAGCAGGACGACCAACTGCGTACCCGTTATTCTACGCGCTACCTGGCCATCAAACTCATGGAAGGCGACGAAGAAGTGGAAAAGCTTATTGCGGCCAAGAGTAGTTCCAAGGCCATTCTCGAGAGTAGGGACAAGGCCGTGGCTCGTGTAAGAGAGGAGATGGACGTGGATGCCGAGACTGCTATCATGGATGCAAAATACGGCTTCATCAACGGAGCCCTTACCGAAGCCGAGTACCAGACAGGAACGAAAGAAGATACCTACAAGACTACGCACATGATTGACAACTTGCTGTCGAACAAGTACCTGGGCTTCCCTATCTTCTTTCTTATCCTCTATGTCATGTTCCAGACGACTTTCACCCTCGGCCAATATCCTATGGATTGGATCGAGGCTGGAGTGGCATGGCTGGGCGACTTTATAGGTTCCTCGATGAGCGAGGGTCCTTTGCGCTCTATGCTCGTCGATGGTGTCATCGGTGGGGTAGGGTCTGTGATTGTTTTTCTTCCTCAAATCCTTATTCTTTACCTGTTTATCTCCTTCATGGAGGACTCGGGCTACATGGCTCGTGCCGCTTTCATCATGGACAAGCTCATGCACCGCATGGGGCTTCACGGCAAATCGTTTATTCCTTTGGTCATGGGCTTTGGCTGCAATGTGCCAGCCGTCATGGCCACACGCACCATTGAGAGCCGCCGTTCGCGACTGATCACCATGCTCGTCCTGCCCTTTATGTCGTGTTCGGCACGCCTGCCTATCTACATCATGGTCGTAGGCACCTTCTTTGCGCCACGTTGGCAGTCTATGGTGCTCGTTTCGCTTTATGCCATTGGCATACTCATGGCTGTGCTCGTTTCCCGCCTCTTCTCGTCGTTGATCATCAAGGACGAGGACACGCCTTTTGTCATGGAACTGCCGCCTTACCGCTGGCCTACAGCCAAAGCCATAGGCCGCCATACGTGGGAGAAGGGAAAGGAATATCTCAAGAAGATGGGTGGTATCATCCTCGTGGCCAGCATCATCGTGTGGGCCTTGAGCTATTGGCCCCTCCCTGAATCCACTCGTGTGGAGGGGGAATCGCTATCCTCGACAGAGGCCGTTGGCGGCAATGCAACCCGCTCATCCTTGGAGGAATCGGGGCGAGGAACTGCTATGGAGAACTCCTATCTCGGCCGTATGGGCAAAGCCATTGAACCTGTTTTTGCGCCGCAGGGCTTCAACTGGAAACTCGACGTCAGTCTCATAGCAGGTATTGGGGCGAAGGAAATTGTGGCCTCTACCATGGGTGTCCTTTACTCTGGCGACGAATCTTTTGCCGACGACGATACCTTCAGCGACGACACCGACAAATACGTGCGTCTGCGTCGTCAGATGGCCATGGATGGCATCACGCCTCTGACGGCCTATTCCTATCTCCTTTTCATCCTCCTCTACTTCCCGTGCTTGGCCACTATAGTAGCAATAAAAAACGAAACAGGTTCGTGGCGATGGGCTCTTTTCGCAGCCTTCTACACTACAGCCGTTGCTTGGTTGGTCTCTGCAGCTGTAGCCCAGCTCGGCATCCTCCTTTAACTTTCCCTCAATTTTTCCTTTTCCCTTCAATTCCTATTTTAGTTCCCTTCGTGTTCTCCTTTAGTTTTCCCCGTTTCCTCCTTTAGTTCCCCATGTCTCCTCCCTTGTCCATCCTCGTATTCTTCTTTAGTTTCCCCTCGTTTCTTCCCCTTTAGTTCCCCCGTCCTTCCTTTCGTTCCTTCCTCTCTCTCTGTTCTGCATGTTGCGACTTTGTCGCAACTCCCTCCCCCTCCTCCTCTCTTTCCCCCGCTTCTCTCTTTCCTGAAATGCAGCTCCTCCTCGTCATCATCATCCTTGCTATCTGTGTCGCCTACACCGTTTACCGCGTGTGGCGTCGCTTCACCATGCCTCCCTCCCGTTTCCCGCAATGCGATGGCTGCCCCCTGGCCGGCTCCTGCACCCAAAGCCCCCAGCAGGAGCACAGCGCCACTGCCAGCGGTGGCTCGCAGCACAGCTGCCCTCATTGTGGACAGAATCCTGCATCCAACTGTTGCTGTTAAGACCGAAGGCTATGGGATATCTCTCCTTTCATGGCACTTTTTTTTTCCTTTTTTGCCCTCTTCTCTTACGCCCTTAATTCACCCACTTAGGCACCTCTGTCAATTCTCTTAGGTGCATCTGCCAATTCTCTTAGGTGTGTTGGCCAATTCTCTTAGGTGTGTTGACCAATTCTCTTAGGCGCATGATTTCATGCAACTCGTGGAAACGGGCCTTTGCTATAGTGAAGCTCAAACTATAGGGTACAAAAAAACTCGCAAACCATTGGTCTGCGAGTTTTTTTGTTTTCCCAGAACGAACATTTTCCCCGGCTAAAGCAAGATGATACACAGCCAGTGGGCAGCCAATGCCGCGCACAAACCTCCAATCGTGTGCGAGAGGATAGCCTTGGACGTCAGCTCGCGGTAGCCTAAAGAATCCAGCATCGCTGTGTGCGTACTCAAGAAACCACTCCAACACATGCCGATAGCCGTGAACACAGCAATGGCGTTACCGTCGACCCATCCCTGCTGCACGAAGTTAGGCACCAGGCTCAAGGCCGCTCCCACGGCGCCTAAGGCAGTGATGGGGAAAGCAATCTGATGCGGGTCGGTGAAGCCGAAGACAAAGCGGAAGAAACCGGAAATCTCGTTGGCCAAAGCCGGAAGGAGTTCTATGCCTTCGTAAGCAGCGCCAGTGTACTGGCCGTTGGCGCTCGGACCGAAAGTGAGCACCATCACCAACGTGGAGATGATAAGGACACCCGGAATGATGGTCATACCCACATCTACGCCAGCCTTGCCACCGTCGAGAAGAGAGTTGAGCGTACGCAGGAAAGTCGATTTCTCTTCCTCGTGCTCGGGTTCTATCGCCAACGCCTCCTCGGGAGTCATGTCGATGGCAGGCGATGTGGCATAATCGGGATATGACTTCACGACGAAGTACTGCATGAGGCGCGTCGACACGATGCTGCCTACGAACGCACCGAACAGACCTATCAGAGGTTCCTTGAAGAAGCCTTGGCTGATCATGAATATGATGACGATGAGACCCATGCCGAAGGCCGTGCCGAAATTAGTGAGAGAAATGAACTGAAATTTCTTGAAGTGAGATGCAAAGCGATGGTCCTTCGAAAGCGATATGATGGCCGGATTGTCGGACAAGAAGGTCATCACGGCGCCCAGCGAGGCCATGCCAGGGAGGTTGAACAAAGGGCGCATGAGCGGACGCAAAAGGGTCTCCAACAAATCCACGACGCCAAATTCAACAAACAGCTTGCCTATCGCACCCGTAATCACACAGATGGCCATCAGATAGAAACAAGTGTTGATGAGCAAGTCGAAAGCCGTATGCATGACCGTGTTCAGCATCTCGGCTGCTCCCATGCGATAGCCAAGGTATGAGAAAAGGCCTCCAACGATGAGCAGACATATCACGCCAGAGATATATCGGCGAACAGACATTGATGCTTTCATATTCTGTATCTTCGTTTTCAATGATTAAGTTTTTAATTCTAAGCTGTTAATGATGGTCTCTCACTATTCCGTCGCCGCCTTTTTCCTGTTGATGGCATCGAACCGGCACGTGAGGCCTATGTTGAACCACTGGCCTCTGTCTCTCAGCGCTCCATTGGGATTGCCGTTCACGCCCCACGAGTAGCTGTAGTTGGCATGTAGCCTCACCCGCTCGTGCCATTCGTCCTTCAGGGACCACAGCTCAAGACCGCAGCCTACACGCGTCATGTCTGTGCCGCCATGTACGCAGAAGTCTGCTCCATTCGTCGTCGTGTTCTTGTCGTAGCTTGCCTTGCCATACACCCTGAGCTGCTGGCAAGGCATCCAATTAAGCTCTCCTATGACAGAGAAATCGTCGAAAAACCAGCGCTGTCCACGGCCGGCTCTGTTCATGAAATCGAACTGCAGCCACGCTTGACGTCCTAACCGCAGTTCATTGCCCAGCGACAAATAGCCGATGAAACGCCCGGCGCCATATTCGATCATGTTGGCCGACCAGATTGTACTCCAAACGCCATGCGAGCCATACCACATGAGGTTGTAGGCATACAGGTCGCTTATGCTGGCGCCGGTGTAAGGGTTCCGGGCACCGCTGAACGGGCTCTGACACACTTGAAACAAAAGACGGTCGGAGCGTTTGGCCGTCCGCAAGGGATTGTCAGCACCAAAGTCGTAAGCCACGCTGACGCCCCATTGGTAACAGGCGATATTGTTCCAGTACTCCGAACAAAAGTAAAGGTCGATGGGAACCCGGTCGTATTCATATCCTCCGATGCCCACAACCTGTTTGCCAGCTGACAGCGTCATGCCGGGGATGGGGCGATAGTCCAGATACAGCCAGTCGGTAGCATCGAAAAAGGAACTCGAGAAAGCTGCTTTGTTCAAGCGCTGACGGTAGGCGTAGGAAAACTTCTCGGCAAATTCGCCTTTGAAAATCACATTCAAGTACTTACCCTTGAACCCGCTCGCTTCACGGTCCGTCTCGCCATCCACATACTCGCGACCATAGTCGCCGCGGGCTTCTATCCTCAGCAACATCGGATCCTTCTCCTGAGCCAACGACGAGATACACGCCATCAGCACAACACAAGCTAAACAATAACGCTTCATTACAACACAAAAAGTCAGGTTTTTATTGCGGTTTCTTTAATGCTTGATTAGGTTAGCGGCCACAAAAGTAATGTTTTTCCTGGGTCGACAAGCGAAAAATCCTATATTTTTACATCACATGGCTCATATCAGCATCTTCGTTTACTGTGTATGTTTACACTCATTATGTCCGTTTTTTGACTAATTTATGTTAAAACAAACCATCTTAGGCCATGCTATGTTTGCTTTTCTTCATTATTCCCATTATCTTTGTACTCAGAAGAACAAATCTATTAACCTTAATTTTCAGGAGGACTCGACTATGAAACCTAAAAAGAAAATGCACTTTCAGGAAGAGTATGAACTCGACAACTACCTGAACGACGACTACGATCGTTACTACGAGGCGTCGAGCAACGCTACGATATGGTACAGCTGATTGCCGCCGTCTCTTGAGCCTAAAGCCCCTTGCAAAACCTGCCAGGGGCTTTTGTTGTATGATTAATCGTAACTTTGGGCTGTTTAACATCACTATTGCACCGGGGCTGAAAGGCTTTATTCTGCATTCAACCAGAGCGGTTGGTCAGTGAACATCCCTAAAGTGTCAGGGCTGCTGGAGCTTTATTTTGCATTCAACCAGAGCGGTTGGTCAGTGAACATTCCTAAAGTGTCAGGGCTGCTGGAGCTTTATTTTGCATTCAATCAGAGCGGTTGGTCAGTGAACATCCCAAAAGTGTCTGGGCTGCTGGAACTTTATTTTGCATTCAATCAGAGCGGTTGGTCAGTGAACATTCCAAAAGTGTCTGGGATGCTGGAACTTATTTTGCATTCAATCAGAGCGGTTGGTCAGTGAACATCCCAAAAGTGTCTGGGATGCTGGAACTTATTTTGCATTTAATCAGAGCGGTGTAGAGGCAAAAGTTAGGAACAACAGCAAAAACTTTATTCTTTAATCTCCAATGTTTAATCTTTTTACTACCTTTGCGCCCGTTTATTTTATGTAATATAATACTTGTTACCCATGAGATACACCATCTCCTCCCTCTTTTCCATGAGATTTCCCCTTTCTTCCATGAGACTCCCCCTCTTTTCCTTGAGACTCCCCCTTTCCTCCTTGAGATTCCCCTCCCTCCTTTCCTCTTACTTTGTCCTGTTTGTTGCGACTGTGTCGCAACTCCTCCTCTTCCCCCTCCCCCTCTCAGCACAGCAGCAGACAACCGTAGCCGTAATAGACGGAGGCTTTGACACCACCCACCCCTTCCTCAAGCCATATCTCAGCCAGACGCCGGGATGGAACTTCCTCGGCAATGCCGAAGGCGAAAACATAACACGCACAGGCACCGAAGACTACCGTGCATGGAAGCGCTTGCGCCTGCGTTATCTCGCTTCAGAGAGCGCCCTCTCGGCACAAGAGAAAGAGCTGATGGACTCGTTGCAGCGCCGCATACACATTGAGAGCTATATCCTTTACGCACGCAATGCCGAGGCTATAGGCCGACATTTCGATGTCGCAGACTCCATAATGAAAGCCTGTTACGGAGACAAGTCCACCACGTTGGCCGATTTCAAAAAGGTTGAGGTCGAAGACACCACAGACATTATGCCTGCCTTGCAGACCGTGCTACTGCGCACGATGCCCTACGAGGACTCTACACCCTGGGCTACCATCGTCGAAAAGTTCCGTGGAGAAGCAGCCACGGCAGCAGCCAGGATGCAACAGATCAATGCCGACGACGATGCCCACCGACGCATAGGCAACAACCCAGACGACGTGCAACACCTTACAGGCTATGGCAATAGTAACATCAACGTCAGCGCCGACGACAGCTATCATGGCACGATGGTCATGGGCTTGGTGGCGCAGGTGGCACAGCAGTGCAAGGCAGACATTAAGATTATTCCCATCCGTGCCATCCCCGACGGCGACGAGTACGACCGAGATGTTGCGGCTGCGTTGAAGTATGCGATAGACCATGGAGCGAGGGTCATCAATATGAGTTTCGGAAAGACGTTCAGTCCATACCGCCACGTCGTCGACAGTCTGCTTGATGTAGCAGCCCGGCGCGACATACTCCTCGTAAAAGCCAGCGGCAACAACTCGGCTAATTCCGACAGCATCATCTATTACCCCTCACCCATAGCTCTTGACGGCCACCGTCGCGACAATATCATTGTCGTAGGTGCAGCTGGCACCGATGGTACCATCATGCGGCTGAGCAACTACGGCCCTAAAACAGTAGATGTCATTGCACCTGGCGAAGATATCAAGTCCACAGCCCCCGGCAACGAATGGAGCACCAATCAAGGCACCAGCCTTGCAGCCCCGCAGGTGGCCGGCCTTGCCGCTGCCATCCGTAGCCTCTACCCCCATCTCTCGGCACCTCAGGTGAGAAATATCATCATGCAATCCGCTTCGCCAGCACCCACGGCCGCCCCGTCACCCTCTCCCTCTGTTTCCCCGTCCCTCTCTCCCTCCGTTCCCTCCTCCCTCTCCTCCGTTCCCGCTTCCCACCCATCCTCCGTTCCCGCTTCCCTCCCTTCCTCCGTTCCGTATGTTGCGACTGTGTCGCAACCCCTCCCCCCCACAGCCGCAGGCCTTATTAACATCCAAAAAGCCCTCGACTTGGCCGCCAAGACAAGACCCTTCAACACCGACACCCTGTCGCGCCACATCCTTAACAGCTACGTCGACGTCACTTGGCTCGACGAGGAAGACCGTCAATTCTTCTTTAAGAAAAAACAACGCAAGGCCGACGGCACCGTCGAACCCATCTACCTCCTCGGCAACACACGTACGCGTAGCATCCAGCCCGTAGACAGCGTCATGCACGCTCCCGAGAAACCAAGCAGCTACAGGCAAAGCAGCGAACCCTATTGGAAACGCTTCTCGGCCGACAGCCTCTACTACATCTACGCCTACGACGATGACCTCTACCTTGCGCATAAGGAGCCGTCGACCTCAGACTCACAGTCCATGTCTCCTGCGCCCCTGCGCCTCACCTCCGACGGCGAACACTTCAATTCCTATGCTGTAGGCGGCAACACCATGCGAGGCACCAAGGGCTACTCTTCAGCCGAAGGCAAATGGATAGGCGACACCCATCGCTTCATCGTTCTGCGTGAAGACAAGCGCGATGTCCCCACGTTGACCTACGTTGACAATCTGGCACAACCACGTCCTCGCGCTGTGACCATGAAATATTCCATGCCCGGTGACACTGCCGTTTCACATTTCGCAGCCTACATCATCGATGCCGACAAAGGCACCGTTGAGCAGCTCAACATCGAAGCCTACCCCGACCAGATTATAGAGACACCGCGCTTCCGCGGCATCACCACAAGCGGCCGTTATGCCTACCTCTTGCGGAAAAGTCGGGCACAAGATCAAGTAGACCTCCTTCGTATCGATGCTGCCGATAACAGCGTCCGCACTATTATTCACGAAGAATGCAAGCCGCACCTCAACGAGCAACTGTTCAACTATCACGTGCTCAACAACGGCGAGGACATCCTTTGGTGGGCAGAGCGGGGAGATCGCGGACAATGGTTCCACTACGATGGCAACGGAAAACTCAAGCACACCATCACGCCTGCGGATATGGTTGCAGCAGAGATTGAGCACATAGATACTCTCGCGCATACATTAATATATAAAGGTTATGGCTACGAATCAGAGGCGTCAAACCCCTGCTATGCCTACTACTATCGAGTAGGCTTTAATGGCAAGGGCTTAACCCTGCTCACACCTGGCAACGGCAACCACAGCATCGAGCTATCGCCAACAGGGCGCTACCTCGTAGACCATTACAGTCGTGTCGATTTCGCCGGGCAATACAACCTGCGCGATCTTAAAGGCAAACTCATCTGCGAGCTGGCCACAGCCGACGTCAGCGCCCTCACGGCAAAAGGATGGCGTACACCTCAGCAGATGCAGATTACGGCAGCAGATGGTCAAACGCCGCTGTATGGCATCGTATATACGCCTTATAACATGCGTTCCACCGATAAGTTGCCCATTATCTCCAATCCTTATCCAGGTCCGCATACCGATTTACTGCCCCTCGACTTCTCACTCGACGATGATGGCAATCAGGCGCTTGCCGACGAAGGCTTCGTTGTCATCTCATTCAGCTATCGCGGTTGTAACCCTTGGCGTGGCCGTAAGTACTACACCTACGGCTATGGCAACCTTCGCGACTACGCTCTCGACGACGACTATGCCGCCATTCGTCAGGTGGCAACTCGCATACCGCAGGCCGACACTACACGTGTAGGCATCTACGGCCACTCTGGAGGAGCCTTCCTGAGCACTACGGCCTTGCTTTCCCGTCCCGAGTTTTACAAGGTGGCAGTAGCCGCCAGCGGCAACCATGACAATAACATCTATCTGAAGTGGTGGGGCGAGACCTTTCACGGCATACACCAAGTGACAGACTCTCTCGGCCATACACATTGGGATGCACATATCCCCACTAATATGGAGCTGGCTGGTAACCTTAAAGGACATCTGCTGCTTATCCATGGCGACGTGGACAACAATGTTCACCCAGCCAGCACTATGCGCATGGCTCAGGCGCTCATCCGTGCAGGCAAGCACTTTGACATGCTTATGCTTCCGGGTGTAGACCATGGCGTAGGAGACCAATACTACCAGACGACCGTTCGGGCCTATTTCCGTGAACATTTGTTAGGTAAGCCTACTCCAGTTGAGCTAATGCAGGAGCTCGGCAACTAAGATTTCTAAATATTCAAATTTATATTCTCAATAAACATCCAATGCGTAGATACTTACTAATCCTCATCTGTGTACTTAGCCCCTTGCTTATCTCGGCGCAAGGCACAGGAGCGACTCAGAGGGTCCGCGGTACAGTGCATTCTGCCGATGGCGAACCTTTGGTGGGAGTCTCGGTGCGTGTGCGAGGAACACAGAATGGAGCGCAGACCGACCTCGACGGACATTTCGTGCTTGATTGCCGTCCGGGCGATATTCTCGACCTTTCGTACATCGGTTTTAAGCCCGGTTCGGCCAAGGTGGGCAAGCGTGAAATCTTTGTGACTCTTGAAGAAGACACGAAAACGATGGAACAGGTAGTGGTGAACGGATACACACAAACCGACATCCGAAAGGCTACGGGCTCTGTAGGCATCCTCACCGAGAAAGACTTGAAGGATAAACCCCTGGCTAACGTAGACATGCTCATGCAAGGCAAACTGGCAGGCGTTAATGTGCAAGCTGTGAGCGGTCGCCCAGGCCAAAGCGCCAAGGTGCGCATACGTGGAATCAGTTCTATCACGGGAAACAACGAACCCCTGTGGGTCGTCGATGGTGTGCCTATACAGAAGAACATCCCCACGATGGGTAGCAGCTATGTACGATCGGGCGATTTCACGACACTCTATGCTAACGGTGTGGCAGGTATTCCACCGCAGGACATCGAGAGCATCACCGTCCTGAAAGATGCTGCGGCCTCGGCAATCTATGGCTCTGAGGCGCAGGCTGGCGTCATCGTCATCACGACCAAGAAAGGCAAGGCCGGGCGAATCAACCTGAGCTATTCGGGTAATGTATCCATCCAAACAGCCCCCTCGCGCGACCACAACCTTATGAACACCAGCGAGAAGTTGGCCTATGAGCAGGGCATCTGGGATGAGTTCTCTGCCGCAGGCTACGCTTCGGGCGGTTGGTACCCACGTGTGGGCATCATAGGGCAAATTCGCAGTGGCTATGGTCAGTTCGCAGGCATGAGCGTCGCCGAGCAAGATGCCTATATCGAACAACTTAAAAAGACCGACACCAACTGGTTCAAGGAACTGATGCACAACACGGTGAGCACTTCCCACTATGTAAGTGCTTCTGGAGGCTCTGACAAACTTACCTATTACGTCAGTGGTGGCATCAATACAAATAAAGGTATTGTTAAGCGTACGTCTTCTGATGGTTACAATTTCAGCGCAAGAATCTCGGCGAATCCGTCGGAGAAGGTGACGCTGAATTTCGATGCCTCATACAATTATATGAAGGCTACTGCCTCGTCGCTGAACTTCGACATCTTCAAATACGCTTATTTCGCAAACCCCTACGAGCGCCCTTATAACGACGACGGCTCGTATGCGGCAGACAATACCTTCTTCTCCCAATCCACTGTTTACGGGAATACGTGGACCATATTGCCTGATAATGGGGTGAGTGTCATGCGTGAACTCAACGAGACGAGCGCGCTAAGCACCAGCTCATCCACGACGATTCGTGGCGACATCACATGGCGCATCAACGAGCATTTCAAGCTCTACGGCCTTGCCTCATATACTTATAGCAACGACAATTCGGAGGATGAGATCGGACAGCATACCTATGCAGCGTGGGATGACCGCCCGTTTGAGTATGATACCCGGGTGTCGAAACGTATTTACGGCAGTCTTACACAAAGCAACAACTTCAATCGCAGCTGGCTCGTCAGGGCACAAGCGAATTACAGCCAGACGTTCAACCTCATTCATCATGTCAGCGCAGTGTTCGGAACAGAGCTCCGAAGCAATTTCGCCCAGACGCTGCAAAGCAAGATGTATGGCTACGACCCCAAGACAGGCAACTATGCCACTCCGCTATATTATCATTCTTTGCCCAACTACCAGGCCGACATGCAGACCTACAACAACGTCATTAACAGCCTGTCGGGCCGTGCACGTACAGAAGATGCTTTCGCCTCATTCTACGGAGCTGTCGATTATGTGCTGAAGAACCGTTATGTGGTCAATGCCACGGTACGTTCGGATGGCAGCAACAACTTCGGTTCGAATGAGCAGTTCAACCTCATCTGGTCTACAGGCTTGGCTTGGAACATCGATGAAGAGCGCTTCATGAAACCCTTGCGCCACATCATAAGCCGTGCTACCATACGTCTGTCTACAGGTTTGACTGGTGGTGTGAACAAAAGTGTCTACCCTGTGCTCATCATGGACTACCTCTCCACATTCCGCAACAGCGAGACTCAAGCCTATCGAATGGGCATGGTGAAAAGCCCGCCCAACCCCAACTTGCGATGGGAACATACTCAAGACTGGAATGGCAGCATCGATCTCGGTTTTTTGAAGAACCGTCTGAATGCCAATCTCTCGCTCTATCGTCGCAGAGGCTATGACCTCGTGACTTCTGTTCGCGTTGTATCGACCACCGGCTTTACGTCGCAAAGCTATAACACCAGCGAGCAAATCAATCAGGGCGTTGAGCTGATGCTGAGTGTGACGCCCATACACACCAAGGCTTGGAACTGGAGTGTGAATGCCAACATTGCTTATAACCAGAATGTGCTGACCAAATATGAATCTCCGTCGGGCAGCTTGGGTGGTGACTACTATGTAGGCTATCCTTTGGGACATATCTTCTCTGGCAAGCCCGAAGGCATTAATCCCACGACAGGAATCTATAATTTCAAGCTGCGTCCAGATGCCGTCATAAAGACGAACGCCGATTTGCGCAACGACGACAACTATACCTACTACATCGGCACGAGCAATTATCCATGGACGGGTGGCTTGTCGACACATGTTTCTTGGAAACAGCTGTCGTTGAGCATATCCACATCATTCTCATTAGGTGCCAAGCTCCGCAACTATATCACCCCCGTCAGCAACTACGATAATACAGGTTTGGGCAGTTCCGTAAACAAGATTGTCTCCAATCGTCCCATCTATGATGTCTACTCAGCCCATCTCAACACAGTCAAGGACGCCGCTTATCGCTGGACACCCGATAATCCTGTCACGGATGGCTACCCTCGTCTGGTCGATGCCTTCGCTACGGATTTGCGGCTCGACGTAGACCAACCGGCCGGCACACGCTCGTTCAGCAGCATCTTCTACGAGGATGGCTCCTATTGGAAAATCGGTTCCGTGACCCTCATGTATAGTTTCCCTGAGCAGATGCTGCGACGTTCGGGCATAGGCTCGCTGGGTCTCAGCTTTACAGCTAACAACTTGTGGATTATCACCGCCTACAAAGGCATGAATCCCGAGACGCCCGGAGCTGTCTACCCCATGAGCCGTTCATTCTCTGTCGGACTTAATATCGGATTGTAATATGAAAAAATATATCATCATCATCTTTGCCGCTCTCGTAGCAGTAAGCTGCAACGACTTCCTCGACATCAAGCCCTATGGCAAGGAAATACCTAAGACGGCAGAAGACTACTCGGCCTTGATTCATCAGCTCTGCAACAGCTTTGATTATGGCTCGGAATTATTTTCAAGTCTCAGCAGCTGCCATCGCTCAACTCAGCTTGAGGAAGTGGCGGACAATGGCGAAGTAAATCTCACCGAACTGCCGGGCGGTTCCAGCCTTAGTAGCTATATCGGCGAGATTCTGTCTGGCGAGCAGAGCAACTATAAGTCGTATTATCAGATTATTGGAATCTGCAATATGGCTCTCGATGCACTGCCTCATAAGGGTACTACGCAGCAGGAACGAGATGTCGTAGGCACGGCCTATGCTTTTCGCGGCTGGTGCTATTATCAGCTTCTCCGGGATTTTTGCGCTCCTCCATTGGCTGACGATGCCACCCTCGGCGTGCCCCTTGTGACAACCTTTGACATGGAAGCCAAGCCCGTGCGTAGCACCTTGCAAGCCACTATAGAACAAGTCGAGGCCGATCTCAATGCAGCCATTGCCTGCGATATCAAGAATCCTATGTTCCGCTTCAATAATGACGTCTGCAAAGGCTTTCTTGCACGACTCTACCACTGGTGCGGCCGCTGGAGTGAAGCCCGCGCCATAGCCTTGGAACTCTTGGATCGCTATCCACTGTTGCAAGGACAGGATTATGTCGACATGATGACAACTCAGTTCAATCTCAATGGCAACACTCTCATCAAGAACAACCTTTTCTACGACTCCTCAAGACCCATTGCCCCACTTTATACGACATGGGGCTATCGCCCACTCAGCACACGTTTCGTGAATCTCTTTACGGAAAAGGACAACGATGTGCGCTTCTCTATGTGGTTCAATGCGCGGCGCTTGAGTAAGAAACTGATATTCGCCTCGCTCCGCTCGGCCGAAATGGCTTTCATAGCGATGGAAAGTGCCTACCACCTCGGCGACGAGGATACGGCATTGCGCGAGCTGAACGCCTTCAGACGCCTGCGCATCAAGCCATACACCGACCTTACGCTTCAGACCTGCCCTGCCGTGCGCGACGATGAATATATCCGCGAGGATTGCTATGGGCATCCGCTTACGCCGCTTCTCTACGCCATTCTCGTGGAACGCCGCAAGGAATTCTTCTTCGAGAACGGCGACCGCTGGTACGAGCTCAAGCGTAATGGCCGCCCTGAGTGGTGGGTAATGAATAAAGGTCTCAAGTACTGGACACGCAAATACATGTACACCTTCCCCTTGCCCATTCAGGATGTGAGGCTCCAGCCAGGGCTCATCCAGAATCCCGGTTACGACGAAGCCACCAAGTAAGTACACATTAAAAAGATATATAATTATTATGCATAAACTATTTCTTTCATCAATAACGCTTGGCACCTTCATCGTTGCCTTGGCTTCATTGCAGAGCTGCGAGAAAGTAGATGAGCTGCCAACAATCAACGAAGGCTACGAGACCCAGTACCGTATGCCCGACCCCACAGCCCTCACCGACGAGGACCGTCAGGTCATCTCAGACCAAGAAGACGAATATGAGCAGAATGCACATTAACATTTAATATTAACCCCTAAAAACAAACAAGAAAATGAAAAAGTACCTCTTGCCAATCATGGCATTGGCCCTTTCTTTCTCTTTCGTAGCCTGCGGCGACGATGAAGACGAAAAGAAACCTACCCCCGAGACTCCCACGGAAAAAGTCAACTACCTCTATTCCTTCGAGAAGAAGTCCTACGGCGTAGTTGACGAGACCACCATCACCTTCAGCATCCTCAATGCCAAGGACGCTTCCACGATCAATGCGGAGGAAGACATCCACATCACTCTCGCTGTTGATCCCTCTTCTACGGCTAAGGAAGGCGAAGACTTCGAGCTCCCCTCAAAGGAAATTACCATCCTCAAGGGCAAGCATGACGTGGAATTCACTATCAAGGCTAAGACTACCAACCCCAAGGCTGAGGCTAACACGATTGTCCTCAAGCCTGTATTCTCGGGCGACAACTTCGTAGCTGGCCAGTATCCTACCGTCAAGGTCGTGCTCGTCGGCTCTTTTGCCAAGAACCTTGTTGGCACTTGGGTTATGAACGAACTCGTCACCGACCGCGAGTACATGGTTTCCATGTGGGGCATCGAGGACGATTATGTCAACTTCCCCGAGTTCAACGCTGAAGACCAGATGACCTTCGATGCTACTCTTGTCCCTGGTTTCAAGAGCGGCCTCAAGAACTTCTTCATCGGCGAAGCTACCTACGAGAATGCTGGCTCTTACCTTCTCCAAGGTATGACCCCCATTCAGCTGCAAGTCCTGAAGCTCACTGGCGTAAACCGTAACTTCTCCGCTTCAAGCCAGAGCGAGAACAAGGTTGCCTACATAGGCGTACGCAATATTGACGATGGCAGCGGCAACGACCTTCTCGACGTCTACCTGCTCGACTTCGTACCGACAGACTTTGCTCAGACCGCTGTGATGTATCAATGCTACGAGCCTTTCGACGAAAGTGGCTTCTACGCAGCTATGAGTGGTTCATACGTCAACTTCACCATGAAGAAAGCTCAATAAGGCACAACAATAGCCCATCATATTAAGCTCTGCCATACGGCAGGGCTTTTTTTTTGTTCAAATCAAGACGTAAATCGCAAATAATGTGTAACTTTGCGGCCAAATTTATATGCGTATGCACACACGAGAAGAAAAATTAGCGGCTTTCGGACGCTTGCTCGACGTCATGGATGATCTGCGGACAAAATGCCCGTGGGACCGCAAGCAGACCAACGAAAGCCTTCGCCCCAACACCATCGAAGAGACGTATGAGCTGGCCGACGCCCTCATCAAGGACGATAAGGCAGAGATCTGCAAGGAACTGGGCGACGTGCTGCTCCATATCGTTTTCTATGCCCGCATAGGCAGCGAGACCGGAGACTTCGACATCGCCGACGTCTGCAACAAGCTCTGCGACAAACTCATCTATCGCCATCCGCACGTCTATGGCCCCGATGCAGAACGCATCGAAAAGGGCGAGGTGACGGTGGACCAAGTGCTCAAGAACTGGGAGCAGCTTAAAGTCAAGGAGAAGGGCGGCAACAAACGCGTCCTCAGCGGTGTGCCCGATGCCTTGCCCTCGCTCATCAAAGCCTATCGTATTCAGGACAAGGCCCGCGGCGTAGGTTTCGACTGGGACTGCCGCGAGCAGGTGTGGGACAAGGTGCGCGAGGAGCTCGGTGAACTCGAAGCGGAGCTCGAGGCCCTCAGCCAAGAGAAGAGCGAGGAGAACAAGCGCAAGGCCACCGGCGAGCTCGGCGACTTCATCTTCTCGGTCATCAACGCCGCACGGCTCTACAAACTCAACCCCGACAATGCCCTTGAGATGACCAACCGCAAGTTCATCCGGCGTTTCACCTACCTCGAGGAGCACAGCATACGCATCGGCAAACCTCTCACCGAGATGACTCTCGAGGAGATGGACAAGATCTGGGAAGAAGCAAAGAAACTTGAGAAATAACATTATACATATGGAAATAAGTAGCAAGTATTCCCCCGCAGAAGTCGAGGGTAAATGGTACCAGTATTGGTTAGACAATAAACTCTTCAGCTCGAAGCCCGATGGCCGCGAGCCATACACCGTGGTCATTCCGCCACCCAACGTTACGGGCGTGCTGCACATGGGCCACGTGCTGAACGAGACCATTCAGGACATCCTCGTGCGCCACGCTCGCATGGAGGGCAAGAACGCCTGCTGGGTGCCTGGCACCGACCATGCCAGCATCGCCACCGAGGCCAAGGTCGTAAACCGCCTGGCCGAGCAAGGTATCAAGAAGGCCGACCTCACCCGCGAGGAGTTCCTCAAGCACGCATGGGCTTGGACCGAGGAGCACGGAGGCATCATCCTCAAGCAGTTGCGCAAGCTCGGTTGCTCCTGCGACTGGGATCGCACAGCCTTCACCATGGACGGCCCCCGCTCCGAGAGCGTCATCAAGGTGTTCGTAGACCTCTATCGCAAAGGCCTCATCTACCGGGGCGTGCGCATGGTCAACTGGGACCCCAAGGCCCTCACCGCCCTCTCTGACGAAGAAGTCATCTACAAGGAAGAGCACACGAAGCTCTACTATATGAAATATTATCTGGCCGACAGCGCGCCCGTCAGTGTTGCCGACGGGGATGGCAACGTGGTGCATCACGACGCCCGCGGCTACTACGCCGTCGTTGCCACTACGCGTCCCGAGACCATCATGGGCGACGTGGCTATGTGCATCAACCCCAAGGACCCGAAGAACCAGTGGCTCAAAGGCAGGAAGGTCATCGTGCCCGTCGTAGGTCGCGTCATTCCCGTCATTGAAGATGAGTACGTTGACATAGAGTTCGGAACCGGTTGCCTGAAGGTAACGCCCGCCCACGACGTCAACGACTACATGCTCGGCGAGAAGTACAACCTCGAAGCCATCGACATCTTCAACGACGACGCCACCCTCAGCGACCGCATCGCCACCGCACAGCAAGCAGCGCTCGCATCGACGACAGTGTCCGATGATTTCGTCATCGGTCTGGAGAAGTACGTCGGCATGGAGCGCTTCGCCTGCCGCAAGCAGATTGCCGAGGATATGGTGGCCGCCGGCCTCATGGAGAAAATCGAGGACTACGACAACAAGATCGGTTGCTCCGAGCGCACCGGTGTGCCCATCGAGCCCAAGCTCTCCATGCAGTGGTTCCTGAAGATGCAGCACATGGCCGACATCGCTCTCGACCCCGTCATGAACGACGACATCCAATTCTATCCCGCCAAGTACAAGAACACCTACCGCCACTGGCTCGAAAACATCAAGGACTGGTGCATCTCGCGCCAGCTGTGGTGGGGCCACCGCATTCCGGCCTGGTACTTGCCCACCGGCGGTTTCGTCGTAGCCGAGAACGAAGCGGAAGCTTTGACCCTTGCCCGCGAGAAGAGCGGCAACGCTGATTTGCAGCTTGCCGACCTGCGTCAGGACGAAGACGCACTGGACACTTGGTTCAGCTCGTGGCTCTGGCCCATCAGTCTCTTCGACGGCATCCGCAATCCCGGCAACGAAGAGATCAGCTACTACTATCCCACGGCCGACCTCGTCACCGGCCCCGACATCATCTTCTTCTGGGTGGCCCGCATGATCATGGCCGGCTACGAGTATGAGAAGAAGATGCCTTTCCGCCACGTCTACTTCACGGGCATCGTGCGCGACAAGCTCGGCCGCAAGATGTCGAAAAGCCTCGGCAACAGCCCCGACCCGCTCGACCTCATCGAACGCTTTGGCGCCGACGGCGTGCGCATGGGAATGATGCTCAGCGCCCCTGCCGGCAACGACATCCTCTTCGACGAAAGTCTCTGCGAACAAGGCCGCAACTTCAACAATAAGATTTGGAACGCCTTCCGCCTCGTCAAGGGATGGCAGGTGGCCGATGGCGAGCAGCCCGAGGCTGCAAAACTTGCTGCCGGCTGGTTCGCAGCCAAGTTGCGCATCGCAGCAGAGGAACTGGCCGACGACTTCTCGAAGTATCGTCTTTCGGAAGCCCTCATGACCGTCTACAAACTCTTCTGGGACGAGTTCTCGTCGTGGTATCTCGAGATGATCAAGCCGGCTTACGTCGATGGCAAGCAGCAGCCCATCGACCGCGCCACCTACGACATTACGCTGCAGTTCTTCGAGGTGCTGCTGAAGATGATGCACCCGTTCATGCCCTTCATCACGGAAGAGCTGTGGCAGGCCCTCTACGAGCGTCAGCCGGGCGAGAGCATCATGCGAGCTGAGCTTCACATGGAAGCTCCCACCGACTACGACCGTCAGCTGTGTGCTGCCGTCGACGAGCTGAAGGAGGTTGTGACCAACGTCCGTGCCGTGCGCTCGCAGAAGAATATCGCACCGAAAGAGAAGCTCACGCTCGAAGTGGTAGATGCCACCGACCTGCGCCCGCTGCCTGAGGGTGGTGTAGAAGCCCTCAAGAAGATGGCCAACCTCGAAGCCGTCAACGTCGTCAGCGAGAAGTCGAAAGGCAGTGCAAGCTTCCTTGTCGGCACCGCCGAATACGCCGTGCCCCTGGGCAACCTTATCGACCTCGATGCCGAGCGTAAGAAACTCGAAGCTGAGCTCCAGCGCATCGAAGGCTTCCTCGTCAGCGTGCAGAAGAAGCTTGCCAACGAGCGCTTCGTGCAGAATGCTCCCGCCGCCGTCGTCGAGATGGAACGCAAGAAGCAGGCCGATGCCGAGCAGAAGATTGCCTCTATCCGTGAGACACTGGCTGCCATGTAATCGTAAGTCGCACATTTATCCTATATACGAACGCAAAGCTGCGTCATCTTGATGATGGCGCAGCTTTTTTTTGTACGCTTCTTGACGGTGTGTTTCAGAAACCGACCGTAAGTCAACCGCCATACTTGTGCGTCTGGCAAGTGCCGACCTGCAACTTCGGGCGACAGCCCACTAAAAGAATGGAAACATCCTCCGGCATGGAGGTCGTTAAGCCCGGTTGCTTAGGCTGTTTTGTCAGGGTGAATAGCGCGAAACATACGGTTGAGAAGATTATTCCATGACCTTGGAATGATTGTTCGGTGACCATGGAATGATTGTTCCAAGGTCATGGAATAATCAAAACGGTTGGGCGCGTGTTGCAATTATGTCAAGTGCAAAGGGTGAACCAGCCTGGTGAATAGAGCTCTTTGAACAGCCTTTCGGCGGCAGTTTGTCCATACTCGCTCGTAAGATAGACGAACTCGGAAAGCCACGCTTCACCATCCTTGATACAGCCTGCCAATACTCGCTCGTAAATTTTGACGAACTCGGAAAGCCACGCTTCACGATTCTTGATATAGCCTGCCAATACTCGCTCGTAAATTTTGACGAACTCGGAAAGGCACACTTCACGATCCTTGATACAGCCGGCCGACACTCGCTCGTAATTTTAGACGAACTCGGAAAGGCACGCTTCACGATCCTTGATATAGCCTGCCGGCACTCGCTCGTATGACTGCCTGTGTTTTTTTATCGGATGGCAATAAAATGATGATGTCTAAGGACAGCACATCGCCAAGGGCGGCTGCAATTATGCAAAAGTTAAAAAAATAAAATAGAGAGTTGGTCAGGTATAGTTTACTGGATATGTTAGGACAAAATCATAAGGAAGCTTTATCCTTTCAGGCCCATTTATGCCCTAAATGAGCCTATTTATCATTTTTTTTCGTTTTTTTTGTTTGTGTTTCAGACTTTTTGCATATCTTCGTCCCCAAGAATATGAAAAATCTTTTACTGCTCTAACCTAATTAAAATGAGAAAACTTTTACTTGTTTTGTGTGTTCTGTTGACGTAGGGCGTCAGCGGAGCGTGGGCGGCAGACTTGACGGTACTGCCTGCCAATGGCGCTTGTTGGAAGAACGGTGCAGCCTCCAGCGATGCATGGGCTCCGATGTGGAAGTCTACAGTCACAGCATTAGACTTGTCCACTCCCTTGCTTACTTTCGTGGGTGGAACAGGAATGAACACAGCCAATGGCAATATCTATTCCAATCAGACCTACACGCTGACAGCCCCCTCGGATTATGTCATCGTAGGCTACACTTTCAATGGTACGGCAACAGGGGCGGATCTCACCATCACTCCTGCCGGCGGCACTGGTCGCATCGGCAACTATATAATGTCTGAGGCGATGATTGGAGCCATTGATGGCTTCATATTGATTAAATAAAACGGACTAAATAAATCACACACACAATGAAAAAACTATTTTTTATACTCTGTGCCCTGCTGGCAACTGCGTGGGCGGCTAAGGCGGAGACGTATACAATCACGTATGGTAAAAGTACGGGTACTTTCTACAATAGCAGTAATGCTGCTGTGACAACAGGTTGGGTCTCCAAATGGGTCTCGAATGAAGCTGGTAAACCAGTTGTTACGCTCACTGTTTCTGCAAATAATGTTAATGCAGATAATGGACGTTTTGCACCTGGTCAATCGACAACCAGCACTTATTCTCTTTCCGTTGAAGATGGCTACAAAATTACTGGTTTCTCTCTCAACTGCCCTACTTCTGGTGCAGAAGTTACGGTAACCCCTAATGGCGAATCTGCCGTTGTCGCAGCTACGGGTGAGAAAATTGTAGTGACCTCAAGTGCATCCTCTTTTGTATATTCTGGTTCTAACAGTGGCCGCATACTTGCTGGAGCAAATGATGGTGGTTCATTTACGATTTCGGTAGAATCAATTCCCGCTGAAAAGGTTGCCGCTTACAACACCGCCAAAGGTTGGATTTCAACCATCCAATCCTCCAATGGGTTGGTTAAAGATGCTTCCAAGTATATCTCGAATGCCAAATCGACAGCCGAAGGTTCTTATGAAGCACTTCTTGACGGCGATTACACGACCTATTTCCACACAGCCTATGGTAATGCTGGACCTGCCGAAGATCATTATCTGCAAGCAGAGCTTACTGAGGCCGTTGACGCTATCCACTTCTATTACAAGAAGCGCAGCCAGAACAACAACAATCGTCCGACAAGTATCACTCTCGCAGGAAGCAATGATGGCACTACCTTCACAAACATTACAACTATCAACAGTGGCCTGCCTACTTCTGCGACCGAACTCGAATATGCTTCCGATAAGATCTCTCTTGGAGCTGCGTACAAGTATCTCCGCTTCACGGTGACTGCAACAAATAATGGTGCTGCATCTAATGGACATGTATTCTTCACCTTCTCGGAATTCTACATCACTCCGTCAGACAATAGTATCGATGAGGCCATTTCCATATACAAGACCTTGCCAAGCAATCCTGACTTGTTGACTGACGCACAGGTGGCTCAAATCAATCAGGTCAACACCGACCTCACGAGTACTATCGTCAACGTAACATACCAGCTCTACGAAAGCGACGGTACGACACTGGTCAACACTGTCGTTGTAGAGCAAAACAAGAATAGCGAAGTGTCTGTTCCCGCTTCGTTCACCAGTAGTCCTTACTATGATTATGTTAGTGAAGGCACCATAGGTACTGAGAACTGCACTATCAAGGTAACGCGCACACTTAAGAGCACGGTGGTTTATCCTATCACCAACCTGAGCAACAACAAAGCTTATACGCTGACAACAGAACGTGGCGCCCTCGGCACGAATGGCACACAGATGGTGTCCACTTTTGGAACTTCCTTCACTGCCGGCAATTTCGCTATCATCAGCTACGAGAACAACTACTACCTCTACAGTATAGCTGACAGCAAGTTCGTCGGTAACCCCGTAACCATCAACCAAGTTGTGAACCAACCTCAGCTAACTGAAGACCTCAGTCTGGTTACTCCAGTGAGCTTTGCTTTAACTTCAGTTCCTTATTACTTCATAGGTATGGGCAGCAATGGCGTGAACGTTTCCAGTTACGCTACAGGTATTGTCGTCAACAACTGGACAACTCATGACCCTGGCAACCAATACGTCATCCAAGAGGTCGGTGAATTTGACCCGACCGCAGCCCTCGCCGCTCTCGAAGAGTATTTCCATCCGTCGTATACCGTAACTTACAAAGTACAAGACGAAGGAGGTAATATTCTCTTCACTTCCGAGCCAGTAGGTACGACGCTTGGCGCAAGCATTACGACACTGCCTGAAGAGTATCAGTTGACCGATTTCTACAACTATAATACAATAGACATCACGGTCAGCGGAACCGAAACAGAGGCTGTCTTCACTGCTACTTTGAAGGAAGCACCTATCTTCAAGTTCACCGCTGATGCAACAAGTCCCGTATGGCACAAGCTGAAAATGAAGGATGCTAACTACCCGACTTATGTAGCTGATGGGACGCCAAACGTGACTTTGCCTACTACCGATGCCAATAATGAGACTGTGCATTGGGCTTTCATCGGTGAACCTTATGCCGGATTCCAAATTATCAACCGCGCTGCTGGTACAGGCCTTATCCTTGGTTCTGCAAGTGCAACCAACGATGGTAACAATGGTGGTAACACATACGTTACCTTAGCAAGCCCTGGTTCACAAACCTATGAGGTTTTCCATGCTTACCACAGCGGCCAACTTACCAATGGTTTCTTCTTGTTCAATGCAGAAGGCCATGCGATGAACCAGCGTTCAACTGATAATCTCGCTTATTGGACTGGCGGCTATGACAAGGGCTCCACATTTGTTGCTGAGGAAGTATCCGAAGGTGAAGAATTATTCAATACACTTATTGCTCAGCTTGAAGCCATTCCATTTGGCACTGGATTAAACCAGTATAAGCTGTTCGTTGAAGGAACTGATTATACAACACAGGCTGCAACGATTATCAGTGGACTGAAGAACGCTGGTTATTCAGCTGAAAACTTGGCCAATGCCCAACTTATGTTAGATGGAACGATTATCAACCTCCCCGCTGCCGGTTTCTACCGCATCAAGGGTAACACCTCTGGCAAGTACCTCGCAGCAGGTCTGGCAAGCAACAACAAGTTCAACATGTCCGATGCAACCGATGCCACAACCATCTTCTACTTCGACGGCTCTAAGCTGACCAACTTCGGTTCTGGTAAGTGCAATGGCATGTCAAAGACTGCCTGGGCATGGGTAGTAGGCGAAAGTGCATCTACAGTGACATTCTCTGACGGTGAAACTAATGGTGGCTATGCCATTCAGTCTTCTAATGCTTTCTTCTACGATGGTGGTACAAGCGCAGACCGTGGCAGTTCTCTCGATACGAATGTACGCTATCGCAGTTGGTATCTTGAGGAAGTCGCTGAACTCCCTGTAGCTATCTCTGATGCCAAATATGCTACCCTCTATACTCCCGCTGCCCTGACTATTCCTTCTGGCGTGACGGCTTACTACATCAGCGCGCTTACTTCTACAGAGGCTACGTTGACAGCAATCTCAACTACTATACCAGCCAACACCGGCGTCGTGCTTTTTGCTGAAACGCCAAATACATACAACTTCGCTATCACCGAAGGCGGTACGGCTGTTGATGGAAACAAACTGGTTGGTCAGGTTGCAGCTCAGACCGTCGAGGACGGCGTAGCCTACACACTTCAAAAGAGTGCCGAAGACGCAAGTGTGGTAGGCCTGTTCCCGAAGAAAGCCGGAGAGATTGCAGGTTTCAAGGCTTATATGCTGGCAAGCGTACTGCCTACAGCAGGAGGCGAAGTCAAGGGTATCTCTTTCCGTCTCGATGATACAGAAACCGGCCTGAATGCCATCAGTTCTGCCAAGGACAATGATGTTATTTACGACCTCAGCGGTCGCCGCGTCGGTGCTCCCACCCGCGGTCTTTACATCGTTGGCGGCAAGAAGGTAATGGTAAAATAAGAATAGTGAGCAGAGGACTCAGAGAAGACAAAGGCTGCAGAGACGGTCGAGAGAGACTCGATTCAAATGAGAGCTCCACTTCTGAGAGTCCCCGAGTAAGATGATAAGGACTAATTACTCCGTATCTTTGGTTTGCTCTGTGTCCTCTGCGATAATGTGAATATTATAAATAATGTACATTATGAAAAAGATATATCAGAATCCTTCAACACAAGTCGTAGAACTTAATGGCGGCGCCCTCTGCCAGTCGCTGATCATCGGCAGCACTAAATCTGAAGGCGATGGTACGGACCTCGTTAAGGAGGGCCATAATTCTTGGGAGGATATATGGACAGATGCCTCCCCGTCGTCTGGCAAATGGGATGAATAATGCTGGCAGCGGGATGCCCGAAGCTGGCGTCACGAGTGCCTAACCGATACTCTAAACTTTTAAAGCCCTGCACCCGATGGCGGATGCAGGGCTTTTTGTCTCGTGGAACTATGTGGATAAAGTCTGATACATGCGGAAAAGCTGTCATGCTATGTATTGGGTGGACTACCAGCCGCAAAGACTTCTTTAAGCACAGCACCGGCCACTGACGAAACAGCTTGTTCGAGACTGGCACGGTTGATTTAAGGATGAAGGAAGAAGTATCGAGAGTCTCCTTTTTATTGATTGAAATCAAAGAAAGAAGCAGTTTTTATGCTTTTCAGCATGTTTTTAGTTCCTTTTTCCGAGAATAGTGCTTACCTTTGCAGCGCAAAAAGGGAAAAACACCAATATTAAGAGGCACGTAGCGACGTGCGAAGTTAAGTATTTTAGGATAACAATTTATTAAGGTAAAAGGATTATGACTACAGTAACAGCATCTATTGCTTTCGCAATTGTAGCAATTGCAGCAATCGTCAGTAACGCATCAGTATTTGCTGACAGTCTCGACTAAGCGTCGAGCTTTAAAAGAAACATTATTAACCAATTTATATGTGAGCCCGCAAGGAATCTGATTCCTTGCGGGCCCTTTTTGTCTGGGAACTCTCAGCTGCTTGTTGCTGCTCATGCTTGCTGTCCGCGATTTGAGCGTTATGAGCCTTGAGGGCGAAAAAAATAACGGCTTTTAGTTTTCGTCTCTAATCTTTTCTCTATCTTTGTGGCCTAAACTGAACACAACATTAAAGATGAAGAAAGACCAATTGCTGTTGCACGACACCTCGTTCGTGGATATGATGGCACGCCGCGTGTTCAATGTTCTGCTCATAGCTAACCCCTATGACGCCTTTATGCTCGAGGACGACGGCCGCATCGACGAGAAGATATTCGACGAATATGCCAAGTTGGGCCTTCGCTATCCGCCCCGCTTCATACAAGTGGCCAGCGAGGATGAAGCGCTGCAGCAGATGGAACGTTATGCCTTTGACCTGGTGATAGTGATGCCAGGTACCGACAACAATGATATCTTCGACATCGCCCGTGGCATCAAGACCTCGCAGCCCCAGATTCCGTGCATTGTGCTGACGCCCTTCTCGCACGGCATATCCAAGCGCATGGCCGACGAGGACCTGTCGGCCTTCGAGTACGTCTTCTGCTGGTTGGGCAATACTGAGCTGCTGCTGTCGATTATCAAGCTCATCGAGGATAAGATGAACCTTGAGCACGATCTGGCCGCCGGTGTGCAGATGATCTTGCTCGTGGAGGACAACATCCGCTTCTACTCGTCGATACTGCCCAACCTTTATAAGTTCGTGCTGCAGCAGAGTCTGGAGTTCGCTACTGAGGCTCTTAACTCGCAGCTGGAAACGTTGCGCATGCGCGGCCGTCCGAAAATCGTGCTGGCTCGTTCCTACGAGGAGGCTTGGGCTCTCTACGACCGCTACTCCGACAGTACGCTCGGCGTCATCTCCGACTGTCGTTTCCCGCATGAAGGACAACTCGACGAGGAGGCTGGTCTTACCTTATTAAAGAATATACGCGCGCGCGATGAGTTCGTGCCCCTCATCATGGAGAGCTCCGAAACCGCCCGTGCCGAGCAGTGCCTGCCCTATAAGATACGTTTCGTAGACAAGAACTCGAAGAAGATGGCTGTGGACTTGCGCGAGCTCATCCTCCGCTACTTCGGTTTCGGCGACTTCATCTTCCGTAACCCGCAGACGCTGGAGGAAGTGGCACGCCTGCGCAACCTGAAGGACTTGCAGGACAATATCTTCAAACTGCCTCGCGAGTCGCTGCTCTATCACATACAACACAACAACGTCTCGCGCTGGCTGTGCTCCCGTGCCTTGTTCCCCATAGCCGAGTTCCTCAAAGGCATCACGTGGAACTCGTTGCAGGACGTAGACCAGCACCGTCAGATCATCTTCGACGCCATAGTCTCGTATCGCCGCATGAAGAACCAAGGCGTCGTGGCCGTGTTCCATCGCGAGCGTTTCGACCGCTACAGCAATTTCGCACGCATAGGCGATGGATCGCTCGGCGGCAAGGGCCGTGGTCTGGCATTCATCGACCATATCATCAAACGCCATCCCGACCTCAACGATTTCGACAATGCCGAAGTGATGATACCGAAGACCGTCGTGCTCTGCACCGACATCTTCGATGAGTTCATGGACACGAATAGCCTTTATCAGGTGGCACTCTCCGATATCTCGGACGACGAGATCTTGCGCTACTTCCTCCATGCCCGCCTGCCGGCACGCCTTATTGGCGACCTCATGGCTTTCCTCGACGTCGTGGATACGCCCATAGCCATTCGTTCAAGTTCGCTACTCGAGGATAGCCACTATCAACCGTTTGCTGGTATCTATGCCACGTATATGATCCCATACGTCGACGATAAATACGAGCGGCTGCACATGCTCTCCGATGCCATCAAGGCCGTCTACGCCAGCGTCTACTACCGCGACTCGAAAGCCTATATGACCGCCACGTCCAACGTTATCGACCAGGAGAAAATGGCGGTGATCCTTCAGGAAGTAGTGGGCGAGGCCCATGAGAACCGTTTCTATCCTACGCTCTCCGGTGTCGCACGTTCGGTAAACTACTATCCCATCGGCGACGAGCAGGCAGAGGAGGGCACTGTAAACCTGGCGCTCGGCCTCGGCAAGTACATCGTCGACGGCGGACAAAGCCTGCGCCTGAGCCCAGCACACCCCAACCAAGTGCTGCAGACCTCCGAGCTGGAGCTTGCACTCAAGGAGACGCAGACGCGCTTCTATGCCCTCGACCTCGAAAACCCGCCCTCGACGTTCTTCAAGGACGACGGCTTCAATATCCTCAAGCTGCGTGTGGCCAAGGCCGAGCCCGATGGCACCCTCCAGTACATAGCCTCTACCTACGACCCTTACGACCAAGTCCTGCGCGATGGTATCTACGAAGGCGGTCGCAAGGTCATCACCTTCTGCGGAGTGCTGCAGCACGGCATCTTCCCGCTGCCCGAACTGATGCAGAAGGTACTGCGCTACGGACAGGACGAGATGCGCCGCCCTGTGGAGATTGAGTTTGCAGCCAACATCAATGCCGATCGCACCGGCGAACTCTACCTGTTGCAGATCCGCCCGATGGTCGACAACAAGCTGATGCTTGACGAAGACCTTGCCGCCATTCCAGATGCCGATTGTCTGCTGCGCTCACATAATGCCATCGGCCACGGCATCATGACCGACATCGAAGACATTGTCTACGTCAAGACCGAAGGATGGAGTGCCTCTTCCAACCCTCAAATAGCAGAGGAAATCGACCGTATCAACCGACGCTTCCTCGATCAGGGGCGTAGCTACGTACTCGTAGGGCCAGGGCGATGGGGCAGTAGTGACCCATGGCTTGGCATTCCTGTCAAGTGGCCTGCCATCTCGGCGGCTAAGGTAATCGTGGAAGCCGGACTGCAAAACTATCGTGTCGACCCCAGCCAAGGTACCCACTTCTTCCAGAACCTCACCTCGTTTGGTGTGGGCTATTTCACCATCAACGACTATCTGGGCGACGGCATTTACAGGCAAGATGTCCTCAACAAGTTGCCTGCAATTGAAGAAACAGAACATCTGCGCGTGGTGCATTTGCAGGAATCACTAACTATAAAGATAGACGGAAAACGCAAAGAAGGTGTTGTCTTTTTGCAAAATAAATTAAGCAATTTGACCGATACGTAGCACTTTTTCTGTCATTTTCTTGTCGGTGAACACATATTTGTCTACTTTTGCACCCACAAAAAATGTTTAACCATTTTAATTTTAATAAACGTTATGAAATTTTCAAAGCTTCTGCTTGTGGCTGCCTTCGCTATGATGGGCATGTCCGCAAACGCTCAGGAAACAGAGCGTGTAGAGTTTAATCCTCATTGGTTCCTTCAGTTGCAAGGTGGCGCTGCCTATACTTTGGGTGAGGCCGACTTCGATAAGCTTATCTCACCTGCTGCTCAGGTGGCTGTAGGTTATCAGTTCAATCCCGTGTGGGCTCTTCGTCTGGCCGTCAACGGTTGGCAGAGCAAGGGCGGTTTCGCTGACAACACCAACTACAAATGGAACTATGTAGCTCCTGGTCTCGACGTTAAGTTCAACCTTATCAACGCCATCGCTGGCTACAATCCCAACCGTGTCTTTGGCCTGAACATCATCGCTGGTGCTGCTGCCAATTTCGGTTTCAACAACGACGAAGCACATGACGTGGCTACCACCTATCTCATGCGTAAGCTTTGGGATGGTACAAAGGTGAACCCCGTAGGCCGTGCAGGTTTCGATCTCGATTTCCGTCTTAGCAAGCGCGTGAGCCTCAACCTCGAGTGCATGGCTAACGGTACTCTCGAGCGCTACAACAGCAAGGCAAAGCGTGACGAATCCAACACCGACTGGTACTTCACAGGCCTTGTAGGTCTGAAGTTCAACCTCGGCAAGGTGGAGAACGTTATTCCCGTAGCTGTTCCCGTTGTCGTTGAAGAGCCCGCTCCCGAACCCGCTCCCGAACCTGTTAAGGTTGTTGAGAAGCCTGTTGTGAAGAAGGTCGTTGAAATGAAGAAGGAAATCTTCTATGCTATTCGCGAGACCGTTGCAAAGGGCAGCGAGCAGGCTAAGGTAACTGACCTCACCAACTTCCTCAAGAACAACCCCGAGACAAAGGTGACCATCACAGGTTATGCAGACGCTGGTACAGGTAATCCCCGCATCAACATGAAGTATTCTCAGCAGCGTGCCGAGAATGTTGCCAAGGCTCTCACCGAGGCTGGCATCGATGCTGCTCGTATCACCGTTGATGCTAAAGGCGACACCGTTCAGCCCTTCAGCGAGAACGACAAGAACCGCGTAAGCATTGCTATCGCTAAGTAAACATTCGGTTATATAGCACAAAAGGGGGATGAGCTTTAGGCTCATCCCCCTTATTGTATGGAAGATAAAGGAGTTGTGACGTTGGCTCCTTCTTGTTTTTGCTATAGGTATAAACAAAAAATGCAGCCAGAGATGGCTGCATTTAATAGTATTCATAGGTCAACTGCTATATCATGGCCTATTGTTAAGGGCTTGAAGTATCGTCTCCGACACTTTGAGCTTAGACGATGCCCTGGGCCATCATGGCCTTGGCTACCTTCATGAATCCTGCTACGTTAGCACCCTTGACGTAATTGATGTAGCCGTCGGGTTCGGTGCCGTACTTGACGCAGTTCTCATGAATGTTCTCCATGATCCAGAGGAGCTTCTTGTCGACTTCCTCGGACGACCAGCTCAGACGCTCGCTGTTCTGGCTCATCTCGAGACCACTTACGCTGACACCGCCGGCGTTGCTGGCCTTACCGGGAGAGTAGAGAATCTTAGCATCCTGGAACACCTTGATAGCACCTGGAGTGGAAGGCATGTTGGCTCCTTCAGCCACTGCGATAACACCGTTTGCCACGAGAGCCTTGGCGGCTTCCTCGTTGAGCTCGTTCTGTGTGGCGCAAGGGCATGCGATGTCGGCTTTCTCGAACCAAGGCTTTGCACCGTCGCCAACGTACTTGGCAGTGGGGTATTCTTCGACATACTCGCGGATACGTCCACGGTAGATGTTCTTGAGCTCCATGATGTAATCGAGCTTCTCGCGGTCGATGCCATCGGGGTCGTAGATGTAGCCGTCGGAATCGGACATGGTCATCACCTTACCTCCGAGTTGCAGCACTTTCTCTGCACAGTACTGTGCTACGTTGCCGGCACCTGAGATGAGCACCTTCTTGCCTTCGATACTCTCGCCGCGGGTGCGAAGCATGGCACGCAGGAAGTAGACGTTGCCATAACCAGTGGCTTCGGGACGGATCAGCGAGCCGCCAAACTCGAGGCCCTTGCCGGTGAGTACACCGCTGAACTCGCGTGTTAGCTTCTTATACATGCCAAACATGTAGCCTACCTCGCGGCCGCCAACGCCGATGTCGCCTGCGGGCACGTCTACGTCGGGACCGATATGGCGTGTGAGCTCAAGCATGAAGGCCTGGCAGAAACGCATCACTTCGGCATTCGACTTGCCACGAGGAGAGAAATCGGAACCGCCCTTGCCGCCACCCATAGGCAGCGTAGTGAGTGAGTTCTTGAAAGTCTGCTCGAAGGCAAGGAACTTGAGAATGCCAAGGTTTACGCTTTTGTGGAAACGGATACCTCCTTTGTACGGGCCTATGGCGTTGTTGTGCTGAACACGGTAGCCCATATTCGTCTGTACATTTCCCTTGTCGTCGGTCCATGTCACACGGAACTGATAGATTCGGTCGGGGATGCAGAGGCGCTCTATGAGGTTGGCGCTCTCAAATTCGGGATGTTTGTTGTACTCCTCCTCGATAGTTCCGAGGACTTCTTCTACAGCCTGATGGTACTCAGGCTCGCCGGGGAAACGCTGCTTGAGGTCTTCCAATACTTGCTTTGCGTTCATTTTGTGTGGGATTAGTGGATGTTTATAGGGCTAAGCCCCGTTATCTCTGAATTCGCTGCAAAGATATACAATCTATCACTTTTTTCCTAATATTATTTTCAAAAAGGTTGATTTTTGCGTTAAATTACTGCTTTTTGTCAAGAATAAGGGCATTTTTGAGAAAATGAAGGATTGTAGTGGGAAAATTATTTTGACACAAAAGAGAGTTAACTCGGGATTTATGTATATCTTTGCCGCTGCAAAAAAGCTTTTTTGATGAAGTATATACATTATTATATATATATATGTATGTTGGCGCTTCTGGGTAGCAGTGTTTGTGCCGTAGGCGCTGTACCTTCGACATGGTCTGCCGCTCCTAAGAATGAGTTGCGTGCGGTGTGGGTGACAACCTTGAACGGCCTCGATTGGCCTCGTACGCGTGCGACGTCGACCCAGAACATGCTACGTCAGCAGCAAGAGCTGTGCGATCTGCTCGACCAACTCAAGGCAGTGAACATCAACACTATTCTCCTGCAGACCCGCGTTCGTGGTTCGGTGATTTATCCGTCGAAGATCGAGCCATGGGATGTGTGCCTGACTGGGCAATATGGGCGTGACCCAGGCTACGACCCTTTGGCTTTTGCTATCAACGAAGCCCATAAACGGGGTATGGAACTGCACGCATGGGTCGTGACAATACCCTGTTTCAAAATTGCCGTGGCCAAGCAGATGGGCGGACGTAGCGTCTTGAAAACGCATCCCGAGCTGTGCGTGCGACATGCTGATCAGTATTATCTCGATCCGGGCTTGCCGGGCACAGCCGATTATCTTTCAGAAATCTGCCATGAGATTGTTGAGCGCTACGATGTCGATGGTCTTCATTTCGACTACATCCGCTATCCAGAGAATGCAACGTCGTTTGCTGACAATAACACGTATAAGCGCTTTGCAGCAAAAGGCCTGTCGAAAGCTCAATGGCGACGCGACAATATTACGCGCATCGTGGCCCGGATCTATAAGGAAACACATGCGTTGAAACCTTGGGTGCGTATAAGCAGCTCGCCCGTAGGAAAGTATGCCGACCTTACACGCTATAGTTCTCGCGGATGGAATGCCCGCGACGCGGTGCATCAAGACGCCGAGGGATGGTTGCGAGAAGGCATTCATGACATACTCTTTCCGATGATGTACTTCGACGGAGTCCATTTCTATCCCTTTGCTGCCGACTGGCAAGAACAGACTTGCGGGAGGCAGGTGGCTCCAGGATTGGGAATCTATTTCCTGCATCCCCAGGAGAAAAACTGGCCCTTGTCGGTGATTAAGCGGCAACTGCAATACTTGCGGCAGCTGAATATGGCAGGGCAGTGCTATTTCCGCTCTAAGTTCTTGACCGACAACGTGAAGGACCTTTACGACTATCTGCGAGATGATTTCTATGCCTATCCTGCACTCGTTCCACCGTGTGTTTGGCTTTGCGATGTCAAACCTCAGAAGCCCCGGAATCTTGTCATTGAGATACTGAACGATGTCACCGAGCAACTCGTGTGGGAAGGCGAAGAGAATATGCGCTATAATGTCTATGCCTCACACACGTGGCCCGTGGATGTAAGCCGTGCAGAGCATCTCGTGGCCACAGCCTTGCCCACATCTTCGTATGAATACAACCGGTTTGCAGCTATGGGACTCTATCTTGCCGTCACGGCCATGGATCGCTATGGCAATGAAAGCGACCCCGTTCAGGTTACCGACCATGCTGTCGCCGCAGCCCGACAGCGATTGCAACTCGACAAGAAAGGTCATGTGAAAGGCCTCGTCGTAAGGCCACTGCCAAAGACTAAAACAAAGGCAAAAAAGAGGAATAAACGAAAAAAATGACACATTATTTGGTCGAGTCGTAGAAAACTATTATTTTTGCACCGCAAAAGCAAAGAATTACTTATGCTCAACACTAACGCTCGTTATTACTCCTACTTTTATTTTTACTTTGCCCCAACAAGGTGAAGCGGGAGTGAACACGGCAATTTGAGATGAAACATTTGAAAATTGACACACACTAAGCAAAATAAATAATCCCGCTTCCAATCAGGAGCGGGATTTTGGTTTTAGAAGATATGAAGCGTATTGCAATACAAGGCATAGAAGGCAGCTTCCATGATATAGCAGCTCATCAGTATTTCGAAGGTGAGCAAATAGAACTCGTGTGCTGCCAAACCTTTGAAGCACTTTTTCAGACGATGGCTGAGGATCCAACAATGATAGCTCTTGCAGCCATAGAGAATACGATTGCGGGATCGCTCCTGCATAATTACGAACTCCTTCGCGAGTCGCCTGTCACGATCGTAGGTGAGCATAAACTGCGCATACGACATTCGTTGCTGTGCCTGCCTGATGATGATTGGGACGACATACGGGAGATACATTCACATCCCGTGGCTCTCATGCAGTGCCGCGACTTCTTGAGCCGGCATCCGAATATCAAGGTCGTAGAGGATGAGGACACGGCAGGGGCTGCAGCAGACATCAGCAGGGCAGGAGCACGAGGACTGGCAGCCATCTGCTCGAAGGATGCAGCTCCTATCTATGGCATGAAGGTGCTTGAGGAAGGTATAGAGACCAACAAGCACAACTTCACACGTTTCCTTGTCGTTGCCGCTCCTTCGAGGGCAAACCTCCTGCGCGACATCAGACAGACGAACAAGGCTTCAATCGTTTTCTCGCTTCAGCATGCCGAGGGCACTCTCTCGCAAGTGTTGTCTGTGCTCTCGTTCTACAAGCTTAACCTGACAAAGATTCAGTCGCTGCCCATCATCGGGCGGGAGTGGGAATACCTCTTCTATGTCGACATCCTCTTTGAAGACTATACACGCTACACACAGGGCATTGATGCCATACGCCCATTGACATCGGACCTCAAAATCTTGGGTGAGTACAAAAATGGAAAAGAAAGCATTTAAACCTGCCGACCGTCTGGCTTCGGTGCAGGAATACTATTTTTCGCGTAAGCTTAAGGAAGTGGCACGCCTCAATGCCGAGGGCCGCGACATCATTTCGTTGGCCATAGGCAGTCCGGATATGCCACCCTCTCAGCAGACTATTGATGTGCTGTGTCGCGAAGCCGCGAAGGACAACGGACATGGTTATCAACCTACAATAGGAACACCCGAGTTGCGTGAGGCTATGGCTGCTTTCTACCGCCGTTGGTATAAGGTAGAACTCGATCCTCAAACTGAAATCCAACCTCTCATAGGTTCGAAGGAAGGCATTTTGCACGTGACACTGGCTTTCGTGAATCCCGGAGACCAAGTGCTGGTGCCTGACCCAGGCTATCCTACATACACTTCACTCTCGCGTCTCTTGGGAGCTGAAGTTGTTACCTATGATCTCACAGAAGCTGGAGGCTGGCAGCCCGATTTCGAGCAGCTGGAGTCAAGGGATCTCTCGCGCGTCAAACTGATGTGGACCAATTATCCGCACATGCCGACCGGGGCTCCTGCCAACCGTGATACGTATGAACGGTTGGTGGCTTTTGCGAAGAAACATGCAATCGTGATTGTCAACGATAATCCTTATAGCTTCATCTTGAACGAGGGCCAGCATTTGAGCATCCTGCAAGTGCCCGGTGCCAAAGAGTGTTGCATAGAATTGAACTCCATGTCCAAAAGCTTTAATATGCCTGGATGGCGTGTTGGCCTTTTGGCGACGAATGCGACCTTTATCTCTTGGATTCTAAAGGTGAAGTCGAATATCGACAGCGGCACATTCCGTGCCATGCAATTGGCAGCAGCCGAGGCGCTCACGACCAATACAGATGAATGGCATATGCAGGCCAATGTCCGCACCTATGCTCCCCGGCGTGCTATTGCAGAGGATATCATGAAGGCTCTCGGGTGCACTTTCGATCCCCTGCAGAAGGGAATGTTCCTTTGGGGACGCATCCCCGACAGCTATGTCAATGTAGAGGACTTGACAGAGCGCGTGCTCAATGAGGCTCGTGTCTTCATCACTCCAGGATTCATCTTCGGCTCGAATGGCGAACGCTACATACGCATCTCGCTGTGCGCCAAAGAGCAGCGTATGCGTGAAGCATTGGAAAGAATTCAAAATATCAATACGCAAAGGCCGTTTTTAGCTTAATAACGAATACAACCAGGCAAATACTTAACACAATAAACTATAAAGAAATGGATTTTGATTTGGAACTATCTCCTTTCAGTCTACCGGGAGTAGAGAATAAACGCCCGCTTGTCATAGCCGGACCTTGCTCGGCAGAAACAGAGGAGCAAGTGATGGAGACGGCACGTCAACTTGCCAAAAACGGCATAAAGATATTTCGTGCCGGCATCTGGAAACCACGTACCAAGCCCGGTGGCTTCGAGGGTAAAGGACTGGAAGCACTGCCATGGATGCAGCACGTAAAAGCTGAAACGGGTATGCTCACGGCCACGGAGGTCGCTACACCAGAGCATGTCGAAGCGGCACTCAAGGCTGGCATTGATATCCTTTGGGTAGGAGCACGAACAAGTGCCAACCCCTTCTCTGTGCAGGCTGTCGCAGACGCTCTCAAGGGAATAGACGTGCCCGTATTGGTGAAAAACCCTGTTAACCCCGACATCGAGCTATGGACAGGCGCCTTGCAGCGAATAAACAATGCAGGCATAAAGCGCCTTGGAGCTATTCACCGGGGCTTCTCAAGCGTAGATCAGCGCCTCTACCGTAATCCTCCTATGTGGCATCTGCCTATCGAACTCAAACGTCGCTTCCCCTCGTTGCCCATTGTCACTGATCCCAGTCACATGGGGGGACGTCGCGACCTTATTGCTCCCATCGCACAGCAGGCCATGGACCTCGGGATGGACGGCCTGATGATCGAAAGCCACTGTAATCCCGACTGTGCATGGAGCGACGCCAAGCAGCAAGTGCTTCCTGAAGTTCTCGACTTTATCTTGGACCGTCTGGTCGTTCGCGACGAGGTTGAAGTTACGGAGAGCATCAGCCAGTTGAGAAAACAAATAGACGAACTTGACAATCTTCTCATGGACTTGCTGACCAAGCGCATGCGTATCAGTAGGGAAATAGCAGAGTACAAAAAGCTGCATAATATGGCCGTAGTGCAGACAACGCGCTACAGCGAAATCCTTGACAAGCGCGCGGCACAGGGCGTCATCTGTGGGATGAGCCCCGATTTCGTCAGGGATATCTACGAACATATTCACGAAGAAAGCGTCCGTCAGCAACTGGAAATTATGAAAACGCCTTCCTCACGCCATTCTTAACCTCTAAAAAATTGTTCCTCACGACCATGTTACAGCGCTTGCACATGCAACAGCTTGTTCCGGGGAGAAGAGGAAGAAACTAAAATTATGCGAATACTTATTCTTGGTGCAGGAAAGATGGGATCGTTTTTTGTCGATCTCTTGTCCTTTGATCATGAAGTGGCTGTCTATGACACCGAGCCCAAGCGCCTTCGTTTTCTCTACAACACTCAGCGTTTCACCTCGTTGGACGAGGTCGATGCCTTCAATCCAGAACTGGTCATCAATGCCGTGTCCTTGAAGTACACCTTGCAAGCCTTCGACGATCTGTTGCCGCATATTGGTCCCGATTGCGTCCTCTCGGACATCAGCAGTGTAAAGACAGGGTTCAAGGAGTATTACGAAAGCACTGGACACCGCTACGTCTCGTCGCATCCCATGTTTGGTCCTACCTTTGCGAACTTGGGAAACCTTTCGCATGAGAATGCTATTCTTATCAACGAGGGCGAATATATGGGGCGGGTGTTCTTCCGCGACCTCTATACTCGCCTCGGGCTGAACCTTAAGGAGATGTCTTTCAGCGAGCACGACGAGACTATGGGATATTCGCTTTCTATTCCTTTTGTCTCCACATTTGTCTTCGCGGCCATCATGAAGCATCAGGATACTCCGGGAACTACTTTTAAACGTCACATGAAAATAGCTCGTGGAGTGCTTTCCGAAGACGATACGCTTCTGCGTGAAATCCTCTTCAACCCTAATACAAAACCAAAGATAGGCGCAATTCGCGATGAGCTGAAGCGGCTTATTGAAATCATAGATGCTCACGACGAGCAAGCCATGAACGGCTATTTCACACAGTTGCGTCATAATATAGAGAACTGATATTATTCGTAAAAAGCTTTAACCACAGACATGGTTTTTAATATAATGAATCTGAATAGAAAAATGGCTGTGACTCTTGTCGCACTCTTGCTTTGCTCTCCTGTAGGGGCACAAGAGACAGAGTCCGCTGGGGCTCCTATCCATAGGGTTACCCGCCAGCAAACAGTACTCAATGCTAAAAACATGGTAGTACGTACACGTCAGGCCACTTATTACTACCTTGTTTCCTATGATGCCTGTCCCTGCATTGAATTAGGTGATGGCACAATGAGTATTGGTAATGATCAGTTTGCTCGTGCTGACGTCAAGAGCATTCGCTTCAAGGCACTTCCTCATTTGCTTCTTGATGAGGATAGCGTCACTTACAATAGAGCAGAAACTCTGGACAATGGCGCTGTGGCTCTACGTAGAACCTTAAACTTAGGCAAATGGAACAGCATCGTGCTGCCGTTCAACCTTACTGGCAATCAGCTACGCTATGTCTTCGGCGATGATGCAGAACTGGCATCACCTCGGGCTATTGTTGACGATAGTCAGGTGACGCTTGAGTTCTCCACCTTAGATCTCAATACCGACGATGTGGTGCTCAGGGCCAATTACCATTATTTGCTCCGTCCTACGCGCGAAGCCGACGTGGTTTCAGGGCGCTCATTATTAAATTTTGTCGAGGAAAAGGTCTATGGTCCTGTCTATCTTATCCCCGGGGTCTCCAAGAAGGTTAATCAGTCCCCAAGCCTTCAGTCTGTGAAGAATGAGGATGGATCCCGTCAAGTCCGCTTCCACGGCACATATTTGAAACTCGATGGCACACTCTTATCAGGGTCGATAGTCAAGAATAAGAAAGTGATCCCCGGCATGTACTACCTGAATGACGATGCTCTTATGGAGCAGGCAGAAGACTCTGTAGCTATGTTGGGCTTCCGTTCTTGGATACAAGACATCAGCAAGGAACCTGTTCCCATGCGTTTCTATATCGACGGAATAGGCGAGGATCTCACGGCTGCAACGGATGCTATTCATTCTATTCCGGCAGCTCTCGGCCTCTCTGGCAAGGAAGCCGACGACAACATCTACACCCTCAGCGGACAGAACCTTGGCGCGGCAACCTTGCAACGAAAAGCTCAGCTTGCAAAGGGCATTTACATCATCAACGGCAAAAAAGTTGCCATAAAATAAGGAGAATACGATCATGCGATATACAAGAATCACCCTTGCGCTTGCACTCCTTGGCAGTGCGGCTAACTCTTTTTCCGTTTCCACATTCCTATCCTCTCCTTTATCGTCTGTTGCTACGTCGCAACCCCTTCATGCTACAGCGGTTTATTCATCTGAAGCCCCAGACCAAGACACCCTCTATGTGCGCTACGACGACCGCTTTAAGCCAAATGACATCATCGAAATAGAGGGTATAGACTCCATTTCCGTTCGTCCCAAGCAAATGCGTCTCTTCTCCCCAACATTCTCCTTGGGCTATAAGGCCATACAGTTAGAGACTGTCGTGCCTACCGATGCCGCCGAGATGAGTTTTACCGACCCCGGACGCTACTTGCTTAAGCCTGACACCTATTCGGGCACCAACTACACCAATGAAAAAGCCACCAGCGGCTACAACTTTGCCCACATGGCCGAGAGCGATCACTATGCCGTGTTCTGGGACGTGCGCTATGGCGACAAGTCAACTAAAATCCAGTATCCAGGCGATGGCAACGTTGCCAATGCCAGCACTATCCTCAATATCTGCGAAAAATGTTGGAACAAGTACGTAGAACTCGGATTCATTGTTCCTGGAAATTCTACAACCGATAACTACAAAATCCAGCTCTATATTCCCTATCAGAAAGAATGGCGGGCCGATGCCTCCGGCACCAATGGTGTCTCTGGCGGCAAGACCGGCATAGGCCACTTTAACCCTTGGGCTGCCGTTGCACGTGGCGGCCACACCGTTGCCCACGAGGTAGGCCACACATTCCAATACCTTGTCTCTGCGGACCTTGGCGAGCAGCATGGCTACAAATGGGGATTCAACGGCGATGGCTGGGGCGACTGCGGCTGGTGGGAGAGCTGTGCTGACTGGCAGGCCTATAAAATCTTCCCGGAACGCCAGTTCACCGACGGCGAATACTTCGAGCAACACCTCGATGCGCATCACCTTAACTTCCTTCACGAAGATTGGCGCTATGCCAACTGCTATATTCAGGACTGGTGGACCATGAAGCATGGAGCCGATTTCATTGGGCGGCTCTGGCGCGCAGCTCAGAAGCCTGAGGATCCCGTTGAAACCTATAAGCGGATGAACAGCCTCACACAAGAGCAGTTTAACGACCAAATGATGGAAGGTTACATGCGTATGGCAACATGGGACATCGACGGCGTGCGCGACCAAGCCAAGCATCGCATAGGGCAGCATAAGACCTTCCTGACTCAGGTAAGCGGTACCAAGGACACATGGCAAAGCGACGTTGCCCACTGCATTCAGAACTATGGCTATGCCATCATTAACATGAACGTAGGCACTGCCGGCAACGTTGTGAAAGCTCACTTCACTGGTCTCACTGATGCCGCTGGCTACAAATACGTCTATCCCGAGCGAGCAGGATGGCGCTATGCTTTCGTAGCCTACACCTCAACCGGCGAACGCGTCTATGGCGAGGTGCAGTCGGCCCGCGAAGGCACGGCCGAACTAACAGTACCGGCAAAATGTTCGCGCCTCTTCTTCGTCGTCATGGGAGCTCCCACTAAACACTGGCAGCACCCTTGGGATAGGAACCGATCCGCCGATTCATGGACGCAGAACGGCGAGCAGTGGCCCTTCCGCGTACGGTTTGAAAATACAAATCTCTTAGGCAAATAATATCATCGGAGTATTTAATCAAAAAGCCTGGGCTTGTCAGTTTGACAGGCCCAGGCTTTTTTTGTATCATAAACGCAATATAATATTATTGCTGTCCGCTAAAAGATTTTAGAATGAAATAAAAATTAGGCTGAAGCCCTCGCTTGGGTTTCAGCCTTTTTCGTTACCTTTGTT
>OCVV012862198.1_pt1 | contig 89882 bp, 73 predicted proteins | sample 1539721 | NCBI WGS metagenome assembly OCVV01 (sample SAMN02144230, study PRJEB22623) | gut metagenome | biome: sheep rumen | host: Ovis aries | place: New Zealand
TGCTTCAGCAGACAAATTCCTGTCCGAATCCGTGCGCATCCTCGCGGAGCGTTTAACGCAGTCGGAGCTTGTACTCCGACTGCGTTAAAAGATACGTCTGACTGCTACTACCTTAGAAAAATGAACTGGTGTATAGACGATACCAGACTTCTTATTCAGCGCATTCACAATCATACCACCGCCAGCATAGATCCCAACGTGTCCGCGATAGCAGACGATATCGCCTGGCTGCATCTCACTGGTGCTAACACCACGACCACAACGGCGCATTGCTGCTGATGAATGTGGCAGGCTGACACCATAGTGAGCATAGACACTCATGACAAATCCGGAACAGTCAGCACCCTTCGTTAGAGATGTACCACCCCAGACGTAGCGATTACCTACGAACTGAGATGCGAAGGAGACCAGATTTGTTCCTCTCTGTGCTGTAGCAACCGCTGCTGCCTTCTCTTCCTCCTGCTTGGTAACTGCATAGTTAAAGGATGTAGCAAGGCTGACATAAGAGAGGGATACATAGCCATCACCAGCCTCTGTATGAACCTTCACCCAGTCTGGTGTAGACTCATCTACAACTGTTAACTCTGTGGTATTGGTCACACGAGTTAAAACAGATGATGTCAGAGATGGCTCTGTACGAACCTTCAGGGCATCTGCATTAACAGTAGCCTTACGAACCATAGCAGACTGAACTGCTGCCTCATCTCCAAGGGTTAGATATTCCTTATTGATATATCCGGTTACAGAACCAGATGTAACTGCATACCAGTCACCTGTCTCACCTGTTACAGTTGCGATAGAGCCCTTATAGAGCTTACCAGCATAATCACCATTACTATCTGCAGTGGTCCTGATATAGACATAGTCTGAACTGGTCAGATTTGCAACGCCAATCTTACTAATATCTCCAAGATTCTGTGTTGCTACCTGTGTTGTCTCTGTATTGGCTACGTCCTTATTCTTAGCAGTCTGAAGAGATGCGCGATTGATATCATAGAGATACTGGCTGACACCTGATCGTGCTATACCACTACTATTCACCAGTTTATCGGATGCCTTCTCTGTCTTCTCCGTACTGGTATTATGAATTGCTGTTGCCAGAGTCTGGCTAGCACCAGATAATGGTGCTGCGGCTACAGTCATGGCATTACCAGAGATCACTGCCTCTGTTAAAAGTGTAAGGGCCAGGTATTTTGTTGCTTTCTTATTGGAACTCATGGGTTTCGATAGTCCTTTATCTTGTACTTATAGCACTCCTTGCTCATCCCATTTCGGTATTACGTATGGTCTATTTGTTACAATTCATGCATTTGTTACATATTTGTTACGTCTGCAATTATAGAGTCTAATTCCACATCTGTCAATCCAAATGCCTTGAATTATCAACATTCCAGAGATATTTTAGATCCACTTTTCCACACGGACACGATCTAAGTGCCAGATATCATCTACGTATTCCTGGATGGTTCGATCAGAGCTGAACTTACCAACATGGGCTATATTTCGAATAGCCATCTCTGCCCAGTGCTCCCTGTCCTCATAGGCCTTAGCTGCTTTCTTACGAGCCTCATCATAGGAGCGGAAGTCCTTCAGCACAAAGTAAGTATCTGCATACTGCGTCACCTGGGTATTCAGGAGAGAGTTATAGATATCCCGGAATAGTTCTGGATCCTCAGGGCTATAGTAGCCATTAATCATCTGGGTCAGAACACGGCGGATATCCTGGTCATTATTAAAGATATCCATAGGGTTATAGTCTCTCTTGATCTCATGGGCTATGACTTCATCGGCGCTCATACCGAAGATAAAGGCATTCTCCTGTCCTACTTCCTCTACGATCTCCACATTGGCGCCATCCATTGTTCCCAAGGTTATGGCACCATTCAGCATGAACTTCATATTGGAGGTACCAGAGGCTTCCTTACTTGCAGTTGAGATCTGCTCAGAGATATCTGCCGCAGCGAAGATCCACTCTGCATTGGACACACGATAGTCCTCGATGAAAACCACCTTAATCTTCCCATCGATTGCTGGATCGTTATTAATCACATTGGCCACATTATTAATCAGCTTAATAATCAGCTTGGCTACATGATAGCCTGCAGATGCCTTGGCTCCGAAGATGAAGGTTCTCTTGGTAAATGGTTGCTCTGGATTATCCTTCAACTCATTATAGAGATACATGATATCAATGATATTTAAGAGCTGTCTCTTATACTCATGGAGACGCTTGACCTGTACATCGAAGATGGAATCTGGATCCACATCGATGCCATTATGCTCCTTGATATACCTGGCCAGTCGCTCCTTATTATGGCGCTTAATAGCCAGGAATTCGTGCTGTGCTTTCTTATCATCTGCATAGATCTCTAATTCCTTCGTCTTAGACAGATCCGTTACCCAGCCCTTACCACAGTACTTGGTTACCCAGTCTGCCAGTTCTCGATCTCCATGGAGGAGGAAGCGTCTCTGGGTGATGCCATTGGTCTTATTAGAGAATTTCTCAGGATACATCTCATAGAAGTCGTGGAGTGTCTCCTTCTTCAGAATCTCCGTATGGAGAGCTGCCACACCATTTACGGAAAAGCCTCCTACGATTGCTAAGTATGCCATGCGTACCTGTCCATCCTGGATGATGGCCATACGACGAACCCGATCCTCATCTCCAGGGAACCTCTGGCGAACTTCCTCGCAGAAGCGACGGTTAATCTCCTCTACGATCTGATAGATACGTGGCAGGAGACGAGAGAAGATCTCAATGGGCCATTTTTCAAGAGCTTCCTGCATGATGGTATGGTTGGTATAGGCACAGGTCTTCCTGGTGATCTCCCATGCATCATCCCAGTCCAGTCCCTCCTCATCCACCAGGATTCGCATCAGTTCTGCTACTGCCAGTGTAGGGTGGGTATCATTCATCTGGAAGACCACCTTCTCTGGGAGGAGATGCAGATCATCATGATAATGCTTGAATCTGCCCAGGGCTCTCTGGATAGATGCAGATACGAAGAAGTACTGCTGGCGGAGACGAAGCTCCTTACCGAAGACATGATTATCATTGGGATAGAGGACTTCTACCAGATTCTGTGCCAGATTCTGCTCCTCTACTGCCTTCTCGTAGGCACCTCGATCGAAGGATGACAGGGAGAACTCTTCCTTGGCCTCAGCATCCCACATGATCAGGGTATTCACCATATTATTCTCGAATCCCACAATTGGCATATCGTAAGGGACAGCAAAGACACTCTTATAATCCTTCTGGACGAACTTCATGCGGCCATCTGGCTGCCGCTCTGCAGACACATAGCCACCAAACTTCACTTCATACTTATATTCACTACGCTTTAATTCAAATGGATAGTTCTCTTTCAGCCAGTCATCTGGGACTTCCTTTTGATAGCCATCCTCGATTTTCTGCTTGAACATGCCGTAGCGGTAACGGATTCCACAACCATAGGCAGGGTAGCCCAGGGTAGATAGAGAATCCATAAAGCAGGCAGCCAGTCGACCCAGGCCACCATTACCAAGGGCTGGATCCGGCTCCTGATCCTCGATTGCATTGATGTCGATTCCCATGTCATCTAAGTACTCACGGATCCGGTCATAGGAACCAATATTCAGAAGGTTATTGCCCAGGGCACGTCCAACCAGAAACTCCATGGACATATAGTAGACTGTCTTCGGATCTGTCTTCTCAATGGCATCTCTGGTGGCAATCCAGCGGTCGATGACCTCTTCCTTCACCACCTGTGCAACTGCCTGATACTTTTCCTGATCGGTTGCCTCATCTAAGTGCTTACGATAGAGACCGAGGATATTCCGCTCCACTGCCTCTCTGAATTCCTTCTTAGACATATGCTGAAATCTCATATAGGACCCCTCCTGTACTTTGCAACTTCCCGCTGCTCTTCCTTTTTCTATTCTTTATGTATATTTACCGTATATGTCTCATTATACACGTTTGTTGACGTAAAGTTTCTGAATATTCTATAAACCCCATCAAAAAGGACCGCCAACCTGCACAAATCACTTCCTGCAGACCAGCGGCCCTTTTATACCCTATTTGTTTTTCGAAATATAAACCAATCAGATCTTTTCAACAGACAGCTTTACATCCTTGCCATTGATGTTCCAGTCCTTAACATAAGAACCAGTTGCACCCTTAAGGATACCATCACAGAGTGTCTCACCAGCGATGAAGTCACCCTTTTCATTGAATACTTCCTCGATCTTGGCAGCGCCTTCGTAACCCACCTTAATGTGATCCGTTACTTCGAATCCAGCTTCCTTACGCATGGTCTGTACCTTAGATACAACCTCACGTGCGAAGCCTTCCATTAAGAGTTCTGGAGTCAGGTTGGTATCCATAACAACAGTGATCCCATTATCCTGCTGCGTTACATAACCTTCCTGCTCGGTCATAGAGATCAGAAGATCCTCTTCAGCTAACTCGATGGAGTCATCGATTTCAGGGAACTTTAAGACACCATTGGCCTTCAGCTCAGCCATTGCCTTATTACCATCCAGACCTGCTAATGCACCCTGAATCTTACCTAAGAACTTACCGTACTTAGGACCTACCGTTCTAAGCTGTGGCTTGAAGTTATAAGTCGTGAAGTTCTCTACGTCATCTGTGAAGATGATTTCCTTCACATTCAGCTCATCCTTCAGGATTGCAGTAAAGCTATCATCTAAAGCAGTCTCAGCCTTTACATACATGGTGCCGATTGGCTGACGATTCTTAATTGCAGCTTCATTTCTGCAGGAAGAACCAAGTACCTTGATCTTTAAGACTTCATCCATGCTCTCTTCTAATTCAGGCAGGATGTGTGCTTCATTTACAACTGGGTAATCGCACAGGTGGATTGACTCAGGTGCAGTTGCATCATTGGAGCGAACCAGATTCTGGTAGATCTCCTCTGTCATAAATGGAATCATAGGAGCTGCTGCCTTAGAGATCTCAACAAGTGCAGTCCACAGAGTCATGTAAGCATTGATCTTATCCTGCTCCATGCCCTTTGCCCAGAAGCGCTCTCTGGAACGACGAACATACCAGTTGGACAGCTCATCAACAAACACTTCAAGAGCCTTCGCAGCCTCAGGAATCTTATAGTTGGCCAGGCACTCATCTGTTGTCTTAATTGCAGTATTTAAGCGAGAGATAATCCACTTATCCATTACCGACAGCTTGTCATAGTCTAATGTGTACTTGGTATTATCAAAGGCATCAATATCTGCATAGAGTACGAAGAATGCATAGGTATTCCACAGAGTGGATAAGAACTTACGCTGTCCTTCGATAACTGCCTTCTCATGGAACTTATTCGGAAGCCATGGCTGAGAATTGGTGTAGAAGTACCAACGGATTGCATCTGCACCGAATTTATTCAGAGCATCCATCGGATCTACCGCATTCCCCTTAGACTTAGACATCTTCTGTCCATTCTCATCCTGTACATGTCCCAGTACGATTACATTCTCGTATGGAGCCTTATTGAAGAGGATGGTGGACTCTGCCATCAAGCTATAGAACCAACCACGGGTCTGATCCACAGCCTCGGAGATGAACTTCGCAGGGAACTGCTGCTCAAATACTTCCTTATTCTCAAATGGATAATGATGCTGGGCGAAAGGCATTGCACCGGAGTCGAACCAGCAGTCAATCACCTCAGGTACACGACGCATGGTCTTACCACAGCATGGGCACTTGTAAGTGAAGTCATCGATGTAAGGACGATGTAACTCAACCGTCAGGGCATCCTCACGACCAGTCTTCTCCTTCAGTTCTGCACGAGAACCGATGGACTCCTGATGACCACAGTCATCACACTGCCAGATATTCAGAGGAGTTCCCCAGTATCTATCACGGGAAATACCCCAGTCCTGAACATTCTCAAGCCACTTACCAAAACGTCCCTCACCGATTCCCTTTGGAATCCAGTTAACGGTGTTATTATTACGAACCAGATCGTCCTTCACCTCAGTCATCTTAATGAACCAAGACTCTCTTGCGTAGTAGATCAGTGGAGTATCACATCTCCAGCAGTGAGGATAATCATGCTCGAACTTAGGCGCTGCAAAGAGGAGACCTCTCTTGTCTAAGTCCTTCAGTACCTCAGGATCTGCAGAGATGGCACCATTGTCGATCTCCTGCTGGGTTGGCTTACAACGCATACCAGCAAAAGGAACAGCCTCAGGCTTTAACTTACCCTCCTCATCAACCATCTGGATCAGAGGCAGGTCATACTCACGACCGATACGGGCATCGTCTTCACCGAAAGCAGGTGCGATATGAACCACACCAGTACCATCGGTCATGGTTACATAGTTATCACTCAGTACGTAGTGAGCCTTCTTATGAGTCTTCTCAGCAGCCTCTCTGGTGCAGTCATACAGAGGTACATATTCCATACCCTCTAAGTCCTTACCTACATAGCTTTCTAAGACTTCATAAGCCTTCTCGCCCTCTTCCTTAGCCAGACCAGACAGAACCTGATCAGCCAGTGCCTCAGCCAGGATATAGGTCTTACCATCTGCTGCCTTTACTTTTACATAGGTCTCAGATGGATTTACACAGAGTGCAGTATTGGAAGGAAGTGTCCAAGGAGTTGTGGTCCATGCCAGGATGTACTCATCCTTATCCTTCACCTGGAAGCGAACGATTGCAGAGCGCTCCTTCACTGTCTTATATCCCTGGGCTACTTCCTGAGCAGACAGAGGAGTGCCACAACGAGGGCAGTAAGGAACAACCTTGAATCCCTTGTAGAGAAGCTTCTTCTTCCAGATCTCATTCAGAGCCCACCACTCGGACTCGATGAAGTTATCATCATAAGTGATATATGGGTTCTCCATATCAGCCCAGAAACCAACCTGGTCAGAGAACTGCTCCCACATCCCCTTGTATTTCCATACGGATTCCTTACACTTCTTAATGAAAGGCTCCATACCGTACTCTTCGATCTGCTCCTTACCATCAAGGCCCAGCATCTTCTCTACGCCGATCTCAACAGGCAGACCGTGGGTATCCCAACCAGCCTTACGAGGAACATAGTGGCCCTTCATGGTCTGGTAACGAGGGATCATATCCTTGATGACACGAGTCAGAACATGTCCGATATGAGGCTTACCATTTGCTGTTGGAGGACCATCGTAGAATGTGTAGGTCTCGCACTTCTTACGAGAATCCATAGACTTCTTAAAGATGTCTTCCTTGTTCCAAAACTCGATGACCTCATGCTCACGGTCCACGAAATTCATGGAGCTATCAACCTTCTTGTACATTTCTACCTCCTAATAAAAAACGCCCTCTATCCGCATAGGACAGAGGGCATCTGCATTAACCACCTATGTGACGTGAACTTTCTGATTGTCTTCATCATAAGGAGTCAGCTCACAGCCAACCCTCTCTCATGATTCTCCTATCAGAGCATCCATGCTCTTCGTAACGGGAAGAATCCGTCTCTCCTACTTATTATGAAATGTAAACCAATCCAAATCTGCAGCCTGCTTCATCACTACTGTATATCGTAGAGAAAGCTGCCTGGAATCATCTGTCCATAATGTTCAGTTTGAAGCTCGGAAGGGATCTTCGATGAAACACTACTAGCACCGGCTCACACCATACCCGGCTCGCTCTAGCTCTCGCTGAATCATCTACTGTCTTCGTCACAGCCTTTGCTTTCAGTTGTAAAAATTATAAGTCAATGGAGTCTTACCAAAATTGCGATAAATAATTTCAACTCCAACGTGAAAAATTATAAACGCATTAATTTAATGTGTCAACAAATTCTACCTGATAATCTCCCATATCCATAGAAAGTTGTTCGCTGGTGAACTGTGAAATATCAAAGTGATACTCTCTATAGAACTCCTCTGGATCCTGCTGAAACTCACGGATCATATCTTCATTTTTAGTTGCACCAATGAAGATAAATACGAAGAATAGGATCGTTAACACAAGCGTAATGGCACCAGTGATAATCCCTGTAATGGAACAGGCCTTATTGCCCTCCACATGGAACTTCTTATTTCGGCTGAGCTGCACACATCCTAACACAATAGCAACTACACCTAGAATCATGCTTAGGATGAAGGTGCAGAAGAAAATCAGGCTAAGAATTCCTAAGGCAATAGAGACAATACCAAGTGTATTGGTCCATCTCGGCTGATACATAGGAACAGGCTGTGGTCCGTAGCCATATCCAGGCTGACCGTATGGATTCTTTTGACCATACGGATTCTGCTGGCCATAGGGATTCTGCTGACCATAGGGATTCTGCTGGCCATAGGGATTCTGCTGACCATAGGGATTCTGCTGGCCGTATGGATTCTGCTGGCCGTATGGATTCTGCTGACCGTATGGATTCTGCTGGCCGTATGGATTCTGCTGACCGTATGGATTCTGCTGGCCGTATGGATTCTGCTGGTTATATGACTGCTGGCCTGGTGTCGTATCGTCCTGCTGCAGATTTTCCTTGTCTGGATTGTTCTGCTGCATACCTGCCTGGCTTGGATCTTCTGCAGGAACAGTTTCCTCCGCATTTACAGCGGCATCAACTGTTACGGACTCCTCTGGCTGACCGTCCAAATCCTTTGGACGGTTTACATTATTCTCTTCCATGACTCTCCTCCTTATAAGGAAATGTGTAGATTCGTAAGATATAATCCCAATAATACAATAACAATCAAGACAAATCCAAGATAGACAGCGGCCAATACCATTCCGACGGTGGTTTTCACCTCTGTGCCATAGGACCGATTATGCAGGAATCCTAAGATAATAGCTATGATGCTTACCAGGCAGCCTATTTTCCAAGACTTACAGACCAGAATCCAGGTAAGGATTCCCAGTTCAAGGATTCCCAGTTCAAGTGCTTTCTTTTTATCTACTCTCATTCTTCTATCTCAATGGATTTGTTGAATCCTATCTTAGTTGAATTCTATCTTAGTTGGATCCTATCTTAGTTGAATCCCATCTTAGTTGAATCCTATGAAGCGCTGTGCAATGTGGTAGGACTTCAGTGACAGATAACGGCCAAAGCGACCTGGCAGGTTCATGGCATTCCCTAAGACACCAAAGCGAACATGACGATACATCTTCACATCCTTTTCTCGCATGTGTCTCCACAGCTTCTTCACCTTGGCGAGATCCTCTGGAGTATTGGATACATAACCGATCACAGAGGATACAACGGTGATGGTCTCAAGGTAGGACAGCATGTAGTTTCTCAGATTGTCCTCTTCTATAGACCATGGATCGAAGTTATCAATCATACGATAGTTCACATAAAGCTGCTGGTCGATACGCTTTACCATGGTCTGCTCAGCAACAGACTGGCCGTCACGACCGATATAGTAGCGGTAGAAGTCCACATCCAGGTAGTAGATGGTCTTCACATATGGCAGCGGCTCGAATACAAAGAGGTTATCCACATAGAAGGTGTGCTTAGGCAGGTGCAATCCACATTCACGAAGCATCTCTGTGCGATAAGTAACAGAGTGCATGAGAATTGTGAATCCCTTGATGACACGCTTCATGCCATCCCAGCCGGTGATCTGATCTGCTGGAAACATGTAGTGGTAGACCATACGACGCTGATGATTGGTGGACAGCTTCTCATAGACATAGTTTGACAGAAGCATATCTACTGGAGTACCCTCGTCCACTAAGCGATGCAGAGTCTCACGAATCTTCGCATATGCATCTAAATCGACCCAGTCATCCGAATCTACAACCTTAAAGTACATTCCAGTTGCATTCTTGAGACCTGTATTCACCGCCTCACCGTGTCCACCATTTTCCTGATGGATAGCGCGGCAGATCCCTGGGTACTTTGCCTCGTACTCGTCTGCGATCTTGGCAGTATCATCCTTAGAGCCATCATCTACGATAATGATCTCCACATCATCGCCGCCTGGTAACAGGGACTCGATACACTTACGCATATAATCCTGTGAGTTATAACAAGGAATTGCAAAACTGATTAATTTCATTTCTATACTCTCCCGTTCTTAGCGGTTCCATTTTCTATAGTATTATACTCTTTCCCAGCGGAAACTCTATTTCTTTTTTTAGAAATAAAAACCATGTACTACTTCTTCCTCTTCCCTCTTTTTTTACCACCCCAGAGGAGTTCGGTATACTTCTGAAAAGCGGATGGAATCGCGTAGGTCTCCTTTGCCTCATGGAGTTCTGCCAAGAGGTAACTCTTAGCGCCCTGCTTGGATTCGGCTGGAGCTTGGATGATATCCTCTGTCACCTGAGCCACGTGGACGATGTAGGACTTCATCCGCCACTCAATATGGGAAAAGATATGCTTGGCTGGGATACTCTCTTCGATTCGAAGAGGCTCTAACCCCATTTGTTTCACATAGTCTAGTGCAATATTGGGCTCCACATGGCCATCTAAGCTGGGGAATTCATAGAGTCCTGCCAAGAGGCCCTTATCCGGTCTCTTATGGAGAAGCACCCGCTCTCCATCTCGAATCAAAAGGATACTTCTCTTTTCAATTCGTCTGGCCTTGGCCTTGGTCTTCACAGGGAACTCCATCATTCGATTGGAAATATAACCCATGCACATGGTATTCCAAGGACACTCCTGGCACTTTGGTGCAGCATTTGGTAGACAAACTGTAGCGCCAATCTCCATCATGGCCTGATTGAAGATGCCCGGAGAAGAGATATAGGCAGTCAGTGCTTGTAAGTCCTGATCTAGTTCCTTCGTAATAGCCTTCTTGGTTTTCTCCTCGGCAATATTCCTGTCATCCAAACGTGCTCTGGTAAGGATACGAAGGGCATTACCATCCACTGCACTATAGGGCAGTCCGAATGCGATGGATGAAATGGCACCTGCTGTATAGGGTCCGATGCCTGGGAGACTTAGGATTGCATCATGATCCGCTGGCATCTTCCCGTCATAGTCTCGGAGGATGACCTCTGCCGCTTTCTTAAGATTACGCACCCGACTGTAATAGCCTAGTCCTTCCCATAACTTAAGAAGCTGATCCTCAGGGCAATTTGCCAGATCCTGTATGGTTGGAAGCGCTGTGAGAAATCTCTCATAATAGGGGATCACCGCCTCGACTCTCGTCTGCTGCAGCATGATCTCTGAGATCCAGATCCGATAAGGGTCCTGATTCTGCCTCCAGGGCAGATCTCTATGGTGATTCTCATACCAGGCCATTGTTGGCTCTATCAGTTCCCGGTAATGATGGGAATCTATTGTCGTGTCCGGATCCTTTTTCTTCTGATCTGATATATTCTGGCCAGGATTTTTCTTGTGGTCATCCCTAGAATTCATGTTCTTTCCTTTATTCTTACTATTATCTTAGTCTCCAATCCCTTGGAGCCAATCGAACCCAAGCAACTGCTGCACTACACTTGGATAGCACTGTATGCTCCCCTTGGTTTTTATTTATCCCCGTGACTTGGCAACTGCCGCCTCGATGGCAGACATAATTGCGTGACGGAATCCATTCTCTTCCAGCTTGGCTACTCCTGCGATGGTTGTGCCACCAGGGGAGCAAACTGCATCCTTCAATACACCTGGGTGCTCTCCCGTCTCAAGAACCATCTTCGCTGAGCCCAAGACTGCCTGAGCGGCGAACTTATAGGCCTGCTTGCGAGGCATGCCCTCCTTCACAGCCTGATCTGCCATTGCTTCAATCAGCATATAGATAAAGGCTGGTGAAGATCCACTGACACCTGTAACTGCATCCATGAGATTCTCCGGAACGATCTCCGTCTGTCCAAAGCTCTCTAAGAGACGGCAGACATAGTTGAGATGGGCCTCTGTGATGGTGCTATTGGGAGTGATTGCAGTCATACCCTCTAGAACCATAGCTGGTGTATTCGGCATGGTGCGAACCAGCTGCAGCTTACCTGCATTCTCAGGCGTGGTGAATAGTTCCTCTAGAGTCGCAATGGACTTGGCAGCTACCACAGAGATGAGAACCGTGTCTGGATGGATGGAGTCCTTGATCTCAGCTGCAACCTCTGCAAGCTTCACTGGCTTCACTGCCAGAAATACCACATCTGCATCTACTGCATCCTTATTATTGGTGGTGACATCGATACCATAGGTCTCTTCCAAGCGAGCCTTACTGGTCTCTGTATGACAGGATGCAATGATTTCGTCCTTATCCGCAAGACCTGCTGTAAGGATTCCCTTCATCATCGCAGAGCCCATATTGCCACAACCCACAAATCCAATTCTGTACTTTTTGCCCATCTTTTTCCTCCCTGTAGTATGCTCTACTTATCATGAATAGATAATGATCTTCCATCTTCTATCATTGGCGTCAAGACTCGCTCGCGAGTCTTGCGCGCCGGATTCGGGTCTGCTTCAGCAGACAAATTCATGTATCAACACATGTTTCCCATGATTATATCATATCTAAGTGGAATTCGTATCGGAAGGAGGATGGATCTGTATTATTGTCGTTTTTCCAGTAGGTTGTTTAAAAAACACGCCCGAGAACAACTGCTCTCAGGCGTGTCTATTAGAACAACAATGATGTGGTTGATTTACATTTATAATTAGAAATCAGTAAGGTCTGCAGGTCTTCTCTCAAGGAATGCTGCCATGCCCTCTCTGTGGTCATGGGTATCGCAAACAACACCGAAGAGATTTGCCTCAAGAGCAACAGCATTATCGATATCCATATCGTAACCGTTATTGATTGCTGCCTTCGCAACAGATACTGCATAGGAACCCTTGGAAATAATCTTCTTAGCCATCTCCTTGCAGGTTGGCATCAGCTCTTCCTTAGCAACTACGTGATTAACAAGGCCGATACGATATGCTTCGTCTGCCTTAATGGTATCGCAGGTGAAGATCAGTTCCTTAGCGCGGCCCATACCAACAAGGCGTGCCAGACGCTGTGTACCGCCGAATCCAGGGATGATGCCCAGGCCTGTCTCTGGCTGACCGAATGTCGCATTCTCAGATGCAATGCGGATGTCACATGCCATTGCGATCTCATTACCACCGCCTAAAGCGAAGCCATTGATGGCTGCGATTGTTACCTGACGCATTCTCATCAACTTGAAGAATGGCTTAGATGCGCGGATACCGAATGCACGAGCATCTTTTGCATCAAAGGAAGCCATCTCTGAGATGTCTGCTCCTGCAACAAATGAACGATATGGGTCATCTGCATTCAGTTTCTTATTGAAGCATGCACCGCCTGTAAGGATCAGCACCTTGATGTCATCTCTTGCCTCAATCTCTGTCAGCACCTGATCCAACTCATCGAGAGTCTCGCTATTTAGCGCATTCAGTGCCTTTGGACGTGAAATCTGCAGTACTGCAATCTCGTCTGCTACATCCAGAATCAGATTCTTATAATCTCCCATCGTCTTTTCCTCCTGAAATTGTACTAACTCCTCATACTTTTCCCACGGGGAAATAAGCAGTGGAGATAGACCTATGGATAAATGGTGATGTAACTAATTCGCCTAAGTGGGCTGAATCTCCCACCACAAAACAAAACTCCGTTATCTACCCCGTCTGTGAACTATACCCCGTATAAAGACCATGATAGTTCCTTGTTAATTTTTTGTCAATCTCTTTTTGTAGGAAATTTAGAATTATGCTTCTAAGAGCTTCTCCACTGTTGCAAGCTTCACACATACAGTGAAAACATCCAGTGCCTGTCCTAATTCCTCAATGTCAGGATAAGAAGGAGCTACACGAATAGTAGAGTCCTCTGGATCCTTATGATAAGGGAATGGAGCACCCGCACCAGTCATGGTAACACCTGCCTCTTTACAGAGCTTGATGGTACGGCTTGCACAGCCAGGAACTGTCGTATAGGTTACGAAGTATCCACCCAGAGGCTTGGTCCAGCTACCAACACCGAGTCCAGCTAACTCCTCTGTGAATCTCTTCTCAACCAGTTCAAACTTAGGGCGAAGGATTGCTGCATGACGGCTCATATGATGAGCGACACCCTCTGTCTTGAAGTAATTCACATGACGAAGCTGGTTTACCTTATCGTGTCCGATGGTCTGAACCGTCAGCGTCTTCTTCACATCCTCCAGGTTCTTATCAGATGCAACCATACCTGCGATTCCGCCGCCAGCATAACTTACCTTAGAAGTAGATACGAACTCGAAGATCATATCCTCATTGCCATGCTTCTTCGCCTCAGTGAAGATCTCTAGGAGATGACCCTGCTTCTCCTCCTCATCATAGATGTGATGGACGCAGTAAGCATTATCCCAGAATACACGGAAGTCATCTGCGGCTGGCTTTAATGCTGCAATACGGCGAACGGTCTCATCACTATATACATAGCCCTGTGGGTTAGAGTACTTTGGTACATTCCACATACCCTTCACAGCCGGGTCCTTCACCAGTTCCTCCACCATATCCATATCAGGGCCATCGGGAGTCATTGGCACATTGATCATCTTAATGCCATAGTGCTCAGTTACACCGAAGTGTCTGTCATATCCAGGTACCGGACAGATCCACTTTACCTCAGGGAGCTTGCACCATGGAGTATTGCCACAGTAGCCAGTGATCATTCCACGGGTTACCTGGTCAAACATAATATTCAGAGAAGAGTTACCGAATACGATTACCTGATTTGGATCAGCATCAACCATGCTTGCAATCAGTTCCTTGGCACCAGGGATACCATCTAAGCCACCGTAGTTACGGGTATCTATGCCACTGATTGCATCCACCATCTCCTCTGGATTCACTGCTGTAAGCATCTCCTTTGCCAGGTCTAGCTGTGCAGGTGCTGGCTTACCGCGAGCCATATTCAGAGACAGATCCATCTCCTGATACTTCTTATAGGCTGCCTTTAGGCTTTCCTTCTCCTGCAATAATTCCTCTTTGGATAATTCATTGTAAGATCTCATAGCGTCTCCTCGGTCTCCTTTTCTTCTTTCTTTTTCCTTTATTTATATAAATGTAAACCAAAATCTTCATTCTTGGTCTACATTTACAATACCTTATATCGCAATCGCGTCCATAAAAGGACGATTCCACAAAATACTTACGAATCTATATTAGGGCTCATTGGAATCTCCATAGGCTTCATGGAGATGATCTAAGCGTTCCTTAATCTCAGCTTCTTTACCCAAGATGCCAGGCTCATAGAAGTGAGATCCCAGCAGGGAATCTGGTAAGTACTGCTGCTTCACATAATGCTCATGAAAGTCGTGTGGGTACTGATAACCAATTCCATGGCCCATCTTCTTGGCACCACCATAGTGGGCATCTCTCAGATGATTCGGCACTGGTTCTGTGTAGGTAGTTTTCACTGCCTTCATTGCAGAGTCGATGGCATTCACCACTGCATTGGACTTAGGTGCACCTGCTACATAACTAGCAGCCTCTGCCAGAATAATTCTAGCCTCTGGCATTCCAATTCTCTCTGCTGCACTGGCTGCGGCCTCTGCCACCACAAGTGCCATGGGGTCTGCATTTCCAACATCCTCCGCCGCATGAACCATAATACGTCGGGCTACGAACTTCACATCCTCACCTGCATAAAGCATACGAGCAAGGTAGTAAACTGCAGCGTCTGGATCAGAGCCTCGCATGGACTTGATAAAAGCGGAGATGGTGTCGTAATGATTATCACCCTCTCTGTCGTAGCGAATCACACGCTTCTGGATACACTCACTGATGACATCCAGGGTGAGATGAATCTGGCCATCCTCAGAAGGATCTGTGGTTAGCACGCCAAGCTCTAGTGCGTTTAGTGCACGACGGGCATCACCATTGGCCATGTCTGCTAAAAAGTCTAGGGCATCCGGGTCCATCACAGGCTTATAGATTGCCATGCCTCTCTCCTTATCGGTGAGAGCTCTCTGGATCAGCTCCTTCACCTCATCCTCAGTCAAGGTATGAAGCTCGAATACCACGGATCGAGAGATCAAGGCTTCATTCACTTCGAAGTAAGGATTCTCTGTGGTAGCTCCAATCAGTGTGATGGTTCCATCCTCTACAAAGGGAAGGAGATAATCCTGCTGGCTCTTATTGAAGCGATGGATCTCATCGATGAAGAGGATGGTCTTACGTCCCATGGTGCGGAACCTCTCCTTGGCCTCTTCAACCACTTCCTGCATGTCCTTCTTACCAGCTGTTGTAGCATTAATTGCGCGAAACTCAGACTTCGTAGTGTGAGCGATGACCTGTGCTAGGGTTGTCTTACCAGTTCCCGGAGGACCATAAAAGATTACCGAGGACAACTTATCTGCCTTAATGGCACGGTAGAGGAGCTTGTCCTTACCGATGATGTGCTGCTGTCCAACCACTTCATCGAGAGTCTTAGGACGCATACGTGAGGCCAGTGGCGATTCCTTCTCTGCTTCGTTCTGTCGCATATATTCGAAGAGATCCATATAGCCTCCTTTCTATTTCAATCATTACTTGTTCATTCCATATCCCAAGTCACATCCTTCGGAAGTCCCCCTTGGGATTCTATGCCACTCCATTACACATCATATAACATGTCCCTGGCATCTATCAAAATATTTTAAGAGGTAGACCAATCTGTATTTTGTCCGCCTACAGCGGACTCATGTCACTTATGTACGTATAAAATGCATTTTTTCTCTTTCCATCATTCATATTACATCACATCTGAACGTAAAACAGCATTTCTTTCAATGCAACATGAATAAAGTTTATTAGAATTATTCATGTCTTTTATAAGATAACTGATGGGAGACTTTATTTCAAGAGCAAAAAATCCCTCCAGTTCAAACCGGAGGGATTCCCTTTTATTTATTCCTTGTTATCTACATCACATGTCAAAGGTAAAAGCGCCATATCAGCCTTACTGACAGAGCAGACATTACTGTCCTTCACCTGCTACCACACTACCACTCAGTTCTCCATCCACTACATCGATTCGGATGGTGTCACCCATATGTAGATCCTGGCTTAAGATAATTCTAGCAGCCAGTGTCTCTACCGTCTTCTGCAGATATCTCTTTAGTGGACGTGCACCATAGACAGGATCATAGCCTCTTTGGATCACCATTTCCTTCGCAGCATCTGTAAGTTCCACCTTCAGTTCCCGATCTACGAGACGCTGATTCAGATCGCTTAGAAGCAAGTCTACGATGTGGCCTATATTTCCCTTGGTGAGAGGCTTGAAGAAGATAATCTCATCAAGTCGATTCAAAAACTCTGGGCGGAAGTGTCCACGGAGCTCAGAGCGAACAGCCTCTCTCGCAGTGGCGGAGATCTCTCCATCCTCTGTGATGCCATCAAGTAATTCGGATGCGCCTAAGTTACTGGTCATAATGATGATGGTGTTCTTAAAGTCCACAGTACGGCCCTGGGAGTCGGTGATTCGTCCATCGTCTAGAACCTGCAGCAACACATTGAATACATCTGGATGTGCCTTCTCCACCTCATCAAAGAGGACTACAGAATAAGGCTTCCGGCGTACTGCCTCTGTGAGCTGACCGCCCTCATCATATCCCACATATCCTGGAGGCGCTCCGATTAGTCGGCTGACAGAATACTTCTCCATGTACTCCGACATGTCGATTCGTACCATATTATTCTCATCATCGAAGAGAGATGCGGCCAGGGACTTAGCCAGTTCTGTCTTACCTACACCTGTTGGTCCAAGGAAGAGGAAGGAGCCGATTGGCTTGCTTGGATCCTTGATACCGGCACGAGATCTAATGATGGATTCCGTTACCAGTTGCACTGCTTCATCCTGACCCACAACTCTCTTATGAAGCTCCTGATCCAGATGCAACGTCTTATTACGCTCCGTCTCATTCAGCTTAGATACCGGGATTCCAGTCCAGCGAGAGATGATCTCAGCGATCTCATTCTCTGTCACCTTCTCATGAACCAGAGACAGATCCTTATCACGGACCACAGCCTCGGCCTGGGCTAATTGCTGACGGAGAGATGGCAGGAGACCATATTCGATCTCAGATACCTTCTCCAGATTCCCCTCAGCACGATACTTCTCGTCCTCATGCTCAGCCTTCTCAATAGCCTCACGGAGTTCAGAGACACCAGACACTGCCTTCTTCTCATTCTCCCAGTCAGCCTTCTTACGACTCAGCTCATCCTGGAGCTCTGACAGTTCCTTTTGCAGGGAATTCAGTCGATCCTGAGAGAGAGGGTCTGTCTCCTTCTTCAGGGCAGTCTCCTCAATCTGCATCTGCATGACACGACGATTCAATTCATCTAGTTCCTCAGGCATAGAGTCCATCTCAGTTTTAATCGAAGCACATGCCTCATCCACCAGGTCAATTGCCTTATCCGGCAGGAATCGATCTGAGATATAGCGGTGGGACAGTGTGGCTGCTGTTACCAGTGCAGAGTCAGAGATGGTGACATGGTGGAAGTTCTCATAGCGCTCCTTCAGTCCTCGAAGGATAGAGATGGTATCCTCCACACTTGGCTCGTCCACCATAACTGGTTGGAATCTTCGCTCTAGGGCTGCATCCTTCTCGATATACTTATGATACTCATTCAGAGTGGTTGCACCAATACAGTGGAGCTCACCACGGGCCAGCATAGGCTTCAGCATATTGCCAGCATCCATAGAGCCCTCCGTTGCACCAGCCCCTACAATGGTATGAATCTCATCGATGAAGAGGAGGATCTGGCCTTCAGACTGCTTCACTTCGTCTAGGACAGCCTTCAGTCGCTCCTCGAACTCACCACGGTACTTGGCACCTGCCACCAGAGAACCCATATCCAGAGCAAATACCCTCTTATTCTTCAGATTATCCGGCACATCCTCATGGAAGATTCGCTGGGCCAGTCCCTCTACAACCGCCGTCTTACCTACACCAGGCTCACCGATGAGAACCGGGTTATTCTTAGACTTACGAGACAGGATACGAATCACATTACGGATCTCAGACTCACGACCGATGACTGGATCCAGCTTACCATTTCTGGCACGCTCCACCAGGTCATAGCCATACTTCTCAAGGGCCTCATAGGTATCTTCCGGATTATCTGTAGTGACATTCTGATTACCACGGACAGTCTGCAGCGCTGTTAGGAACCGCTCTCTGGTAATTCCAAATTCACGGAACTTCTCCTTCATGGTGCGGTCTGGATGTGCCAGCATAGACAGGAAGAGATGCTCTACAGAGACATACTGATCTCCCATCTTCTTGGCCTCATCCTCACCGTGCATCAGGACATCATTCAGTCCCTTTCCCACATAGACCTGGGCACTCTCTCCAGATACCTTCGGCAGTCCCTGAACCAGAGACTTGATATCATTGGTAAAGTAGGTCCGGTCGATTTCCATTCGCTCGATGAGTTTCGGGAGTAGGCCATCCTCCTGAGTCAACAGTGCCAGAAGAAGATGCTCCTGGGTCAGTTCCTGGTTGCCGTAATCGTACGCCAGTTTCTCTGCTGCCTGTATGGCCTCTCCGGACTTCCTAGTAAACTGATCAATATTCATCACCTTCACCTCCTTAAATGTAAACCTTGTTCACGATGCCAGTTCTTATTTCAACAACCTCACATCGTAAGAATATTGTCATTACTTATCTCGAAACATAAGATACTCTCATTTGTTAGCACTGTCAAGTGTTGAGTGCTAAAATTGTCAGATTATTTACAAAAAAAATACCAGCGGAAATTTCCGCCGGTATTTCTTTCCCAGATCTATCTAATTCTGCGATGCAGGGGGACTTAGTCCAATTTGAACTTACCTACCTCATCAGACAGATTCAGAGAGATATCATTGCTAGAGTTCGCCTCGTCACCGATCTCACGCATGGAGTCTACCATGTGAGCGGAGCGACCAGCTGCATTTGTAACACCCTGTGCGGACTCCTCAACTGCCACATTAACTGCAGATGTGGATTCCTTGATGCTATTGATATCGTTCTGGAGCTCATCTGTGATACCAGAGATATCCTGCATCATATCATTCATATTCTCAGCGGTAGACTGGAACTCAGTACTTATGTCTACCAGATGCTGGAAGCCTGTCATAGCTGTCTCATCCATGAAGTGCAGCATGTTCTGTGCTTCTGCTGCCAGCTGCTCAACTGCATCGATTACTTCCTTAGACACCTTCTGGATCTCTGCTGCAGCCTGAGCAGAATTCTGAGCCAGATTACCGATTTCATTGGCAACTACTGCGAAGCCTCTACCCTGCTCTCCTGCACGAGCTGCCTCTATTGACGCATTCAATGCTAAGAGGTTGGTCTGGTCTGTTATCTCGATAATATTCTCTGTTAAGAGATTGATCTGCTCTACAGCCTTGGATGCTTCGATTCTGCTCTGGACATTCTTAGACATCTCCTCTACACGACGACGAGCATCTGCCTGCTGAGCCTCTGCTTCCTGTCCAGCAATCTCTGCACGACCGCGGATATCGCTAGAAAACTTTTTACCATCATTACTCTTTGTAGCAACCTGTCCAATAGCTTCGTAGATATTCTCCACTGCATCACCGATCTCATGGAGATTGGCAGAGGTCTCCTCCATGGCAGCAGCCATCTCCTGCATCGTTGCTGATACGTCTGTCGCATCCTGCTGTGCATCATTTAGGCTGGATGCAATCTTACCGGATGCAGACTTCAGATTGGTAGAAGAGCCTGAGATATTACGCATGATACCACGCATGTAGGCTAAGAGCTCATTGATATTATCCGCCATGAGTTCTGTCTCATCACCAGTTTTAATATCCAGAGTCTGGGTGAGATCTCCCTCATTATGAACCAGGTCATATACCTTATCATTCACCCTCTTCAAGTTACGAGAGATACTGCGGACAATGAGATTCATGACGAGAAGGGATATGAAAAGCATCACCAGGGTAACACCCACAATTCTTATCTCATTGATACGAAGCTCATGTGTGATACCAGATGCATCATAGTCACAAGCAATAACGGCATAGGCATTACCACCAGTATCTGCCACTGGAAAATAGGTTGTAATCAGATCTCCATCTGCTGATCTTGTAATCTCTGGTGTTGTGGCAGTCTTACCTGAGAATGCCTGGGCCACCAGTTTCTTATCGTCCTTATACTCATCACCGAGTGAGGCTGGATCCTCCTCAGCGGAATCGCCTGCATATACTGTCTTATCCCCATCCTTATAGAGGACATAGATATAGGTGACATCGTATCGAGACTGGAGACCAATCAGTGTCTGATGGAAGGTCTGCAAAGTTGTACTACCAGCCTTACCTCCTACAACCTCCTTAAGGGTATTACGATCTATAGATGTGGATGCTGCACGAGCCACTGTCTCTGACATCTTACGTCCCAGATTGACCATGCCCTTTTTTGAGGACATATAGGACTGTAAACCGATGATACCACATGTTATGATGAGAACCAGTGTTGCAGGCAGTAGGATCTTTGCTGCAATTCCTAGTTTTCTCACCTTGGTCTTCTTATTCTTACCCACGCTGTTGGAAGCCGTTTGTCTAGTATTCTTTGGAATAGTCTGATTCCTCATGGATTTCTTTGCCATGTTTCTCCCTCCTAACACTTATTCTTTGACAGAACTATTTTAACTGAATAAGGGGCATTGGATTATTAATTTTTTATTAAAAAATATGCAACTCCTTTAGATGATATAGAACCAGGTCTCATCCTGATCCAGGTCGTTCTTCTCAATAGAAGTCTCACCGCCCTTCCCCTGGCGGAAGCTTAACTCCTGATTCTTAATGGTAACTCTGGTACCTGCTGGAATAGATGCTGTAATGAAAGCATTGGATCCGATGACAGAGTTCTCACCAATTACTGTCTCACCCCCTAGGATAGATGCACCGGAGTAGATGGTAACATTATCTTCGATGGTTGGATGACGCTTCTTACCTCTTAGCTTCTGTCCACCAGATGTAGAGAGAGCACCCAGGGTAACACCCTGGTATACCTTGACATGATTGCCAATCTTCGTCGTAGAACCCACTACGATGCCAGTACCATGGTCGATGAAGAAGTACTTACCGATGGTAGCACCTGGATGGATATCGATTCCTGTGATGGAGTGTGCATACTCTGTCATCATACGAGGAATCAGAGGCACATTCAGAAGGAATAATTCATGTGCAATACGATTGATGGTGATGGCCAGAAGTCCTGGATAGGACAGGACGATCTCATCCTTATTCAGTGCAGCTGGATCTCCCTGGAGAGATGCCTCTAGGTCTGTGTCAAGATACTCACGAATCTTAGGGATCTTCTCCATGAAGGCCATGGTGATCTCTGCTGCTTCCTTATCTACCAGAGGCTGGCAGACATATCCTTCTGGATTCTCCCTCTCCTTCTGATAGCGGAGTACGATTCCAATCTGCTTATTCAGGTTATAGATCACATCCTCGATCCAGACAGTGAGATTACTGTCCAGGTTATAGGACTTAAATACTGTATCACGGTAGTATCCAGGATAGAGGATGCGTAAGAGCTTCTGCACGATGGCACGGACAGCCGCCTGATCTGGCTGACTATATACCGTCATCTTATCGATATCTCTGCCCTTCTGATAATCCTGGATGATGGCATCCACTAGACCACGCACCTGCTCTGGTCCCTGAATATCCTTTTGTTCTAATTTCTTGGTTGTCATAATCCCCGTAATTCTCTCCTCATTCCACCGACTTTTTCGTCGGCTTATTCCTTATGTCTTCCTATATAAATGTAAACCAATCTCTTAGATAGGTAGATGATTTCCAGTTGCTTTTATTCCAGGATACAAATTCTGTAGCCTGGTCCTTGATGCAATCGATCCTACAACCTTATTGCTCTGCTGCCTTGGCTAATGCATCCGTTAGCTTCTGTGCCTTTCTGGCTGCACGACGGGCCAGAGATGTATCAGGGAACAGTTCCGAGATTCGGTTATAGCTTGTAATCGCTTCCGTACTCTGATTATTCTTCTCATAGGCCTGTGCCAAGCGATAGAGTGCCTCACCATCCTTATAGGATTCATTCATCCCTGTCACTTGTGTGTAATTTGTAATTGCAGTTGCATAGTCGCCAGAATCGTAGGCCTTATTAGCTGCATCATAGGTAGCCTGTAACTGCTGTGCATTCACTGCTGCATTTACAGAGTCATAGACTGCCTGTCCACTGGTGCCTAACAGATCACGATTCACTGACTGAATCAGTGTGGCTGCTGTCTCTAGATCATTGGATGCCACTGCATTATTAGCCTGAATGAGCTGCTCATAGGATGTCACCGCATCACTCTTCCCTGTATACTTCTCTAATTCCTTATTGAGAGAAGACACTTGCGCCTGTAACTGAGACACACTATTGGAAGAATTGGTCACCTTCTCATTGGCATTCACCAGAGAATTGGCTGCATCATTCTTCGCCTGCTGCTTCACTGTTGGTAAAACTAAGAAGAAGCATACTAAAAGGCCTAATCCCAGGCCGATTGCGATATTCACAAGGGTATACCAGGAACCATCGATGATATTACGAAGTGGATGTCTTGGAACAGTGATGGAATCATTGCCATCCTGGAAGGAGATGACCTTCGCCTTCTGCTTCTTTTTCTTCTTACTATTATCCTTCTCTAAGTCCTTAAGAATCTGATGGAGTTCCTTCTGGTAGCGAAGAGTTAATGTATTACGAACATCAATCTTCTGTGCCTTCTGCAGAGTAGACTTGGCCTCCATATATTCCTTATCCTGCATCTGAATCAATGCAAGTAACTGGTAAGCATCTACCATATGGGAATTCTGCTGGATGATTCGGCGAAGCTGAAGCTTTGCCAAGTCAAGACTTCCATCATTGCAATAGCGAAGGGCTTGATTGAACTTGGTGATATTGGAATTGATCTTACCAATCTCACCAGGTCTCTGAATCTCTTCTAGATAGACATCTGCACGATTATTCTCCCTCTGGAGATTCTTAGAAATTACCCATTCTGATAGGGCATCCACCATATCTCCACGAGCGAAGAGGCATAGGCCCAGGAGATTACGGGCATCGGTCTTATACTTATCGCAGCGAAGAGCTTCTCTTAAGCTACGAATAGCACCGGATAGGTCATGAACGAACGCCTTCTCTAGTCCGTCATTATAGTAATAGTCTGCGGAATGCTGGATCTCCAGGTAGGCAGTCAGATCTGTTCCACAGTGTGGACATCTCTTAGTTCCTTCCTCGATTTCCTCTCCACAGTAATAGCATTGAAAAGACATTACTTATTCTTACCTCCATGGATAGGAGTCTTCACATTTGCGCGATTGATCTCCTTCAATACATCGACCATATCTGTAAGGTCACGGTTATGGATGGTATCCTCTGCGTCTGCTACTTCTGTCTTTGGCTTGTAATGCTTTAATTCTTCATCGAAATCTATCATAACTTATATCCTTTCAATCCATACGCTCTAAGCGTACACCTGTCTCAGACTTTTTTGCCTCGACACAGGACTGTTTATCCTTCACAATTAACTTCTGATCTGCGATGGAGACCTCTACTCCTGGATAGAGATCCTTATGGATCATAATGGTGGCATGGGTACCACGCTCTAACACATTCTCCATCTCTTTTAACTTCATCTGACCCTCTTGGAGAACAGCTGAGTCACGGACCTTGGCTCTAAGGAGCTGGACACGTCTCGGATCTCTCTGGACATTGACGCCACGGCGACGTCCTAGGATATCAAACTGATTGATACCATCCTTAATCTTCTCTAGATTCTCCTGGATGGCCTTAATCTTCTGACGCATCACCACGACTTCTGCTAAGCGCTCAGGAGAAATACCCGCACGTATCTCTGTTTTCACACCGAATTCATTACCTACAGAGTAGCATTCGATGCCCTCTACAGCAGACATGCTACCGCCTACCGCACTAGAGAACTTACCACTTAGGGTGATGATTCCATCACAGATGACCTTACTCTTGAAGAAGACATCCGCCATAATATCTCCTCCTGCACGTACAGTGGAGTATTCGATAAACTGGGCTGTGATATTACCGCCAGCAGTAATCATCGTCTTACCATTGCCCTTCACACCCTTTAGGAGGAAGATATCTCCATCTGCGTGAAGCATGCAGTTCTCAACCAGGCCCATAACCGTCAGATTACCACGAGCATTGATATAGACGCCGTTGGTAACTCCACCATGGATAATGACATCACCAGCGAAGTCGATATTACCTACCTTGGTTCCTACCTCATCCTGTACGTCATATACCGGAGAGATGGTGATACGATTCCCATGGATTTCGATCTTACCTGAGATATCTGCTGTATAGGTATTCCCATCCTCGGAACGGGTAAAGTTCTTACCTCCGAGAGGAGGCAGGTCTCTTCCCTTCTTGGCCGGATGCGACTTACCATTTACCAGGATACCATCCTCACCTTGGATGGCTGGGTGATAGACCACAATCACATCACCCTCCTGCACGGTCTCAACGGTCTTAATAGACATATAGTCTACAGAACCATCTGGCATCTCTACTGGCTTACGATTCAGATTTCTCTGGAATCGATATTCGAACTCACCTGGCAGACCATCACGAAATGGCTTACCAGTTGCTACTACTACTTCACGTCCTGGAATTGGATCCTGTGCGAGTTTTAAGACCATATCCTGATCGATACCATAGATTACCCCATGCTCCTTCAGTGCCTGCATGATGTCCTGCACAGAATAAACTGCCCGCTCTCCATTATTATCTAAGCGGGGCAGAGTGATAAAAGCCTGCATTCCATCTGCGGAGATGCGGACCTTTAATAGTTTTCGTTTCTTTTCAAGGCTCTCTTCTATATTCCCCATTCGAGTTCCTCTCTGATTTAAGCTAATACAAATCTGGGAAAATCTCGCAAAGTAAGCCCATGGCATACTTTGACAATCACTCTAATTTATTATACTTTTCAGCCCTTTGAAATACAAGAAAAAGGGGAGATATCCAAGCGGTATCTCCCCAGATTTCCCCAAAAATTTAGAATTACTTCATGTCAGCCAGACGAGCCTGCACATCAGAAAGCATCTGCTCATACTTTGCCAGCTTCTCCTTCTCCTCAGCGACCTTCTCAGCGGGTGCCTTAGACAGGAAGCGCTCATTATTCAGCATACCGTGGGAGCGCTTTAACTCGCCCTGCAGGCGCTTCTCTTCCTTCTCTAAGCGCTCCTTCTCCTTCTCCATGTCCACCAGATCAGACAGTGGCATGAATACGGTAGCATCAGGGATAACTACAGATACGGCGTCATCTGCGATACCAGTCTTATCCGCCTGGGTCTTCACAAGAGATGCCATGGCCAGAGTCTTGTAGGTAGGAACCAGCGATGCGAAGGTATCACGCACAGCCTCTACCTCAGATACGATGTAGAGCTCAGCCTTACGGCTAGGTGGTACATTCATCTCATTTCTCACATTACGAAGGCCCTTGATCAGATCCATCACACGAGTCATAGCTTCCTCAGCGGCTGCATCTACCCTATCCTCTGTAAATGTAGGCCAAGCAGAAATCATGATGCTATCAGCCTCAGGATGCAGTGTGCAGTAGATCTCCTCTGTAATGAAAGGCATGTATGGATGCAGAAGCTTCAGTCCATCGGAGAGAACAGTCTTAAGCGTCCACAGTGCAGCATTACGAGATGCGGTTGCCTGCTCAGCCTCTGGGCCAGTCAGTCCCTTTTCAGCAATCTTCTCTGGAGTCATCCAGATACGAGGCTTCACAAATTCAATATACCAGTCACAGAACTCATCCCAGATGAAGTCATATACCTTCTGGACAGCGATTCCTAACTCGAACTTGTCCATATTCTCCGTTACATCCTTCGTCACCTGATTGATTCTAGACAGAATCCACTTATCAGCTGTCTCGAAGTCAGAAGCCTTTGGCTCTGTGATGCCACCCTGGGTCTGGTCTAGATTCATCATGATGAAACGAGACGCATTCCAAACCTTATTGGCGAAGTTTCTAGAATTCTCAACACGCTCCCAGTAGAAACGCATGTCATTACCAGGTGCATTACCAGTAATCAGTGTGAGACGAAGGGCATCTGCGCCATACTTATCGATGACTTCAAGAGGATCGATACCATTGCCCAGAGACTTACTCATCTTACGACCCTGATCATCTCGAACCAGTCCATGGAAGAGTACCGTGTGAAATGGTGCCTTACCCATCTGTTCATATCCAGAGAAGATCATACGGATAACCCAGAAGAAGATGATATCGTAACCAGTTACTAAGACATCATTTGGATAGAAGTAATCCAGCTCTGGAGTCTTCTCAGGCCATCCTAGGGTAGAGAAAGGCCACAGTGCAGAAGAGAACCAGGTATCTAGGGTATCTGGATCCTGAGTGAAGTGGGTACCACCACACTTCGGACACTTCGTTGGTGCTTCTGCTGCTACAACAGTCTCACCACAGTCGTCACAGTAGTATGCAGGAATACGATGGCCCCACCATAACTGACGAGAGATACACCAGTCACGGATATTATCTGTCCAGTTGAAGTAGTTCTTCTCCATACGCTTAGGGAGAAGGGTGATTTCACCATTCTTGACTCCATCAATTGCAGGCTTGATCAGCTCGGACATATTCACAAACCACTGATCCTTCACCATAGGCTCAACGGTTGTGCCGCAACGATCGTGGGTACCAACATTATGAGTCAGATCCTCGATCTCAACTAAGAGACCCATCTCATCTAATTCCTTAACAATGGCCTTACGAGCCTCGTAGCGATCCATGCCCTCAAACTTGCCACCATTCTTATTAATGGTAGCATCATCATTCAGGATATTAATTATTGGTAGATTATGACGCTTACCAACCTCGAAGTCGTTCGGGTCATGGGCTGGAGTGATCTTAACGACACCAGTACCAGCTTCCATATCTGCATGCTCATCTCCAACAATAGGGATTGGACGATTAACAATTGGAAGCATTACTTTCTTACCAATCAGGTCCTTATAGCGTGGATCCTCTGGATTAACTGCACAGGCAGTATCACCCAGCATGGTCTCAGGACGAGTGGTAGCGAATTCCAGGAATCGAGTCGTGGATACAGATCCATCATCCTCGATGATTGGGTACTTAATATGCCAGAAGTGGCTGGCCTGCTCCTGATACTCAACCTCAGCATCTGAGATGGAGGTCTTACATACAGGACACCAGTTTACGATACGGTTGCCCTTATAGATCCAGCCCTTATTGAACATCTTGATGAAAACCTTCTGAACTGCAGCAGAGCATCCATCATCCATGGTGAAGCGCTCTCTCTGCCAGTCAGCAGAGGAACCCATCTTCTTCAGCTGCTTGATGATACGACCGCCGTATTCCTTGCGCCACTCCCAGCACTTCTCTAAGAATCCATCACGGCCTAAGTCGTGCTTATCAATTCCCTGCTCCTTTAAGGCCTTAATAACCTTAACCTCTGTTGCGATAGAAGCATGGTCAGTACCTGGTTGCCAGAGGACATTGTAGCCCTCCATTCTCTTATACCTTGCCAGGATATCCTGCATGGTATTATCCAGTGCATGTCCCATATGAAGCTGACCTGTGATATTTGGAGGTGGCATCATAATGGTGAATGGCTTCTTCTTAGGATCTACTTCAGCATGGAAGTATCCCTTGCTTTCCCACTTCTCATAGAGGCGGTCTTCGATCTGTTTTGGATCGTAGGTCTTTTCTAATTCCTTTGCCATGATTTGTCCTTTCTACAAAAAAACGCCCTGCATCTCTTCTGATTATCAGAAAAGACACAGGGCGAATAACTTCATACTTTGTACTTGTACTCGCGGTACCACCTGTAATTCTACTCATCTTATTCGTGACGTGAACGATTCGGAACTCCCTATTCCACTTACGATGATGGGAAATGTAGACCCTGCTGTAGATTCCAACTTGGTTTACATTTACGAAGAATCGTAATTGCTTTCTCAGAAGTTCGGCTCCGAAGCTACCTTCCACCAGGCCGTAAGTAGATGCCTCTCAACCGGTGAGCATCCTCTCTCATAAATCGTACCTCATGTACTCCTCTTCATCCTTGCCTTTCCAACACATTCTACTCACTAAAACAGGTCAAGTCAAGACTTTGATTTTTCTCTTGCCTTAATACGGCGGCGAATCTTACGTAAGTCGGACTTGGAAATCTGACTTCCATCTGGCATACACCCAGTCTGTGCTCTTGCACAGGAACTAGAGCAAGCACTTCCGCAGGCGTAACCACAGGATGGAACACCATTCTTATGGTCTCGGTATATATTTCGAATTGCCAGGAATCCTATGAATGCAATAATTGCTAGAATCATTACATCCCAAAATAATGGTGACATATGAGCCTCCTTTCCTTCTAATTACTCGTTTACTTCTTTCGGCAACATTCTGGAAGGTTATCTTGGGTGTCTCCATCCATCCCACTACAAGAGTTTTGTGCCTCACCGATCGTCTGAGGCCCATGACCAGAGCCACAGCATGCTCCTGCCGGGGTAGACTTACGAAAGAACCCCATCAACCTATGGATGCCTCCCAGGAGGCACACCGCCAGGATCACAAGAACTATTATATCCTGCTTTCCATTGATTGGTATATCAAATCTCATATTACATCCTTACATAGCAGTCTGTTCTCTTCTTGCCTCAGCCTGATTCGGGTCCTGACGGAAAAGGAGATAGATGAATCCTACGAAGAGAATGCCTGCAATGACTGTCCATGCAGAGAAGACAACCTGTCCTACTGCAAGACCTATTAACTGGTAAACCATCAGAGTAACAACATAAGCAGATACGTTCTGGAAGATAATTGCGAACCAGAAGTGCTTACGGCTACCGATTTCCTTCGCTACAGAAGAAATCGCTGCTAAGCATGGACTATCGAAGATATTAAACATCAGATAAGAGATCGCTGCCATGCTTGTTGGGAAGAATGCTGCGAAAGCATTCTGCATTGCTGGATCATATTCCTCAAGAGCACCTAACTGTGTCAGCTGAGACATGGTGGATACCAGTCCTTCCTTGGCTACGAAACCAGACAGTGTAGCTGCAACCGGTCTCCAGTCGCCGAATCCAAGAGGTGCAAAAATTGGCGCTAAGAAGCCACCGATAGCTGCAATCAGAGAATACTCTGCATCAACTAATCCAAAGGTTCCATTATGTACACCAAAGGATGCTAAGAACCACATTACTGCACAGCAAAGGAAGAGAATTGTTCCGGCCTTCTTAATGAATGCCCAGACACGCTCCCATACATGCATGAGAAGGGTCTTCACAGCTGGCAGATGATACTGAGGAAGCTCCATTACAAATGGTACTGGCGCGCCAGAGAATTCCTTGGTCTTCTTCAGAATAATGCAGTACATAATAACCAGGGCAATTCCGCTGAAGTAGCAGAGAGGTGCCATCCACCAAGCGCCGCCCATGATGTAACCTGCAATCGCTGCGATTACTGGAAGCTTGGCACTACATGGAATCATAGTGGTTGTGATCATAGTCATTCTACGATCCTTCTCAGACTCAATGGTACGAGTTGCCATGATTCCTGGAACTCCACATCCAGAGGAGATCAGGAAGGGGATGAAGGACTTACCAGACAGGCCAAACTTACGGAAGATTCTGTCCATGATAAATGCCACACGAGCCATATAGCCTACATCCTCAAGGAATCCTAAGAGCAGGAATACAACTGCCATCTGAGGAACGAATCCGATTGGTGTACCGATACCATGAATGATACCATCTACCACGAGAGAAATAATCCAAGGTGTGACACCTGCACCCTCCATGAGAGAACGAGTTCCACCCTCTAACCACTCACCAAAGAGGACATCATTGGTCCAGTCTGTCATACGTGTTCCAATGGTCGTAACTGCGATGTAATACACCAGGAACATGACTCCAGCAAAGATTGGAAGAGCTAAGAAGCGGTTGGTGACGATTCGATCAATCTTATCAGACAGAGTCAGTTCTCCAGCCTTCTTACCCTTTTTCACCGTCTTTGCAATCAGATTCGTGATGTAGTTATAACGCTGATTGGTAATAATGGACTCTGCATCATCATCCTCTTCTCTCTCACAGTCAGCGATATGAGATTCAATATGATCCAGGATTTCCTTGGTGATTCCAGAATTCTCTAGAGCCTTCTCATCACGTTCAAAGGCCTTGATTGCAAACCAGCGAACTTCACTAGCAGGAACCAGATCCTCAATGGACTCCTCGATGTGTGCGATAGCATGTTCCACAGAACCTGTGAATACTGCTGGTAGAGACTTATGGATGTGCTCCTTGGCTACATGGATACAGAGCTCTGCAGCCTGCATTGTATTCATATTCTTTAGCGCAGAGATCGTAATGATCTCACATCCTAACGCCTTCCCCAGCTTCTGGATATCAATCTTGTCACCATTCTTCTCTACCACATCCATCATATTGATCGCCATAACTACCGGGATACCAACTTCGATTAACTGAGTGGTTAAGTAGAGATTACGCTCGATATTGGTTCCATCCACAATATTCAGAATGACATCTGGCTTCTCCTGAACCAGATAGTTTCTGGTTACCACTTCCTCTAAGGTGTATGGAGACAGGGAATAGATACCTGGCAGATCCTGAATGATGACATCCTCGTGATTCTTCAGACGTCCTTCCTTCTTTTCAACTGTTACACCAGCCCAGTTCCCTACGTACTGGTTACTACCTGTCAGATTGTTGAATAGTGTTGTCTTACCGCAGTTTGGATTGCCGGCAAGTGCGATTTTGATTGACATAACTCCTCCTTATTCCATTTCTAGGATTTCTGCATCGTCCTTACGGATGGTTAACTCATAGCCACGTACAGTGACCTCAATTGGATCACCTAAAGGTGCAACCTTTCTCACATGGATATCCGTTCCTTTGGTGATTCCCATGTCCATAATTCTTCTCTTCAGGCCACCTGCTCCGTGGATTTTCACCACCTTGGAAGTCTCACCTACTTCGATGTCTCGTAATGTCTTCATCATTTTTCCTCCATACGATTTATTCTACTGAGGTACTACCTGTACCTTCTTGGCCATGAGATCTGTAATTGCAAGCCTTGAATCCTTCAGATTCACGATGACATTGCCATCTCCTGATGCAGAGATAATCTGCACATGAGACCCGATAACGAATCCCAGATCCTCTAAGTGTTTTCTCACTTCTGGATTACCACCAATCTTCGCAACCATGACATGGTCACCAGATTTTGCAAATGCTAAAGGTAACATCACTTTCCACCTCTTTTTTATTGCTTGTTAGTATTCTCTAACACTTTTTCTCTAGTTATGTTAGCACTATCTAACAATCTGATTCAAGGGAAAGTTAGCTTCTCCTAACGTCTTGTTATGCATTTCTAACATTTGCACAAATCCTCGATTTCTCCCGCTTTTTATTTTGTTAGTTTTGCATAACAAATATCTATTGACCTTTCTGTTAGTTCATGCTAACATATGCTTATCAGTTAGTTAGATGCAGCTAACTTTTCAGAGAGAAAAATCGTATGCCAACGATAACTCCAATTCTCTGAAATCCAGGCGATGGGAATCGCCACTTTACTCCTTTTACAAGAAACATACATACAAAAATAGAAAAGCTCGAAGGAATCATCCTTCGAGCTTTTCTATTTTGTACGATCTCTCTATATTTCAATTTCTAATGAGGCAATTACATCTCAAAGTAATCCTTCAATGCCCGGAAAGTGGTTGCACTGATATAATGCTCCACACGACAGGCATCCTTCACTGCAATTTCTGAATCCACACCAATCTTCTTAAAGATCTCCGTCAGAGTCTCATGTCGATCAATCATTTCTTCTGCAATCTTTTTTCCCTCATCTGTTAATTCAATATGATTATGCTCATCTACCGTTACGTATCCATTCTCACGAAGCTGCTTTAAGAATACAGATACCGTAGCTCTGGCATAGCCAAAGTATTCACATACATCCTTGGCACGAACATGTTCCTGTTCTCTTGATAGAATCAGTATTGCCTCTAAGTAGTCCTGGGCTGACTCTTGAATCTTCATGTGTTCCCTCCATTATTCCTACTAGGTGTATACCATTCGACACCAGATATGACACCTCTTACTTACTCATATAACAGGATAATTCTATGGGATAGACCCTTGTCTTGCAAGACTAACTCAAAGTGATTTGTTTTTTATTTTATAAATGCTGCTTCTATAAACCAGGTAGCTTATATTCTTCTAATCAGAGAGGAATTAGTGAACTGTCATCTCACGGATAACATTTGTTGTACCACTGATTCCAAGAGGTACACCAGCTGTAAGGATAGCGATATCGCCATCCTGTACCAGGCGAGCCTTCTTAGAAGCCTGCAGTGCAGTCTGGAAAAGTTCATCCTCGTCATCGAGCTTATCAACAAGAACAGGAGTTACGCCCCAGTTCATGTTCAGCTGACGCCAAACCTGAGGATCTGTACAGCAAGCGATGATTGGGCTGTGTGGACGATACTTGGCAATGTTATGAGCTGTTCTACCAGACAGAGTTACAGAAACAATTGCTGCTGCTCTAAGGTCATCAGCCATAAGACATGCGGAATGAGAGATAGCGTCTGTAACGTTCTCACTATTTCCACGCTCATAACGAGCTGCACGAGACAGGTAGTTGATATCCTGCTCTGTACGTCTTGCAATCTTATCCATGGCGCGTACAGCCTCTACCGGGTAATCACCCATAGCTGTCTCACCAGAAAGCATGATTGCGGATGTGCCATCGTATACTGCGTTTGCTACGTCAGTAGCTTCCGCACGTGTTGGCCGTGGGTGATGAATCATAGAATCAAGCATCTGGGTAGCTGTGATAACGAACTTACCCTGCGTATAGGTCTTCTTAATGATCATCTTCTGAAGTGAAGGAACCTCTTCCATAGGGATCTCAACGCCCATGTCTCCACGAGCTACCATGATACCATCAGCAGCCTCGATAATAGAATCGATGTTATCAATACCCTGATTATTCTCAATCTTAGCAAGGATACGGATATTATCTCCGCCGTGCTCATGAAGAAGCTGGCGGATCTCATTGATATCTGCTGCAGTACGAGTGAAGGATGCAGCGATGAAATCGAATCCCTGCTCCACACCGAAGATCAGATCAGAACGATCCTTAGGGGAGATGTAAGGCATAGACAGATCTACATTCGGTACATTCACACCCTTTTTGTCAGAGATGTGTCCACCATTCTCAACGATACAGTTGATATCTGGGCCATTAACGCTCTTAACCTGAAGCTGAATCAGACCATCATCTAAGAGAATGTGATCACCTTCGCGAACGTCCTTAGGGAGATCCTCATAAGAGATAGATACCTGAGTCTCATCACCTTCGACGTCTCTTGTTGTCAGTCTGAAGCTCTGTCCCTCAACCAGGTCAACAGAACCATTCTTGAAGAGACGAAGACGGATCTCTGGTCCCTTTGTATCAAGCATTGCTGCTACAGGAGCATTTAACTTCTTGCGAACATTCTTCAGATGTCTCAGACGCTCTTCCTGCTCTGCATGGTCACCATGTGAAAAGTTAAAACGGGCTATATTCATACCAGACTTGATCAGTTCTTCCATTGTCTCTTCTGCATCTGTAGAAGGGCCAAGAGTACAAATGATCTTTGTTTTACGTCTATAATCTTGTCTCATTCGATTACGCTCCTTTGCATTCATTTACTTTTTCTATACTTATTTTAATCGTCGAACTATTTTATCGTCGATTTGGAACTACGTCGATAAGTTTTTGTATACAATTTTCAATTTCGTCGACTTTACTATAATTTTCGATTTTATTTTCCAATCATAGTGCCATTTTGACCGCCTAGGGCAGTTCCCTTTGGATCAAGTTTGGTAATTAATACCTTACGAATTGCAGAATCGCCGATGAAATCGACGGCCGCCTGAATCTTAGGCAGCATCGTTCCTGCTTCGAACTGTCCCTCTGCCATATACTTCTCAGCATCCTTTACAGACATATAGTCCAGTGGCTTCTCATCTGCCTTACCATAATTCAGACATACCTTATCTACACCTGTCAGAATAACTAAGAGGTCTGCATCTAGCTCACTGGCTAAGAGACCTGCTGCCGTATCCTTCTCTACAACTGCAGAAGCACCCTTCAGTTGATTGTCCTGAACTAAAACAGGAATTCCGCCACCGCCTGCTGCGATAACTACCTGACCTGCTTCCATAAGAGCCTTGATTCCATCGATTTCAACAATAGAAAGTGGCTTTGGTGTAGCTACAATGCGCTTCCAGCCAGACTCTGTCTCGATGACATGATTGCCCTTACAATCCTCCTCCATGGCCTCGTCCTTCGTCATAGATTCTCCAATGATCTTCGTTGGCTTATAGAATGCTTCATCATATGGATCAACCGTCACCTGTGTAAGGATCGTAGATACCGGCTTATATATACCACGAGAAATCAACTCGGAACGGATTGCATTCTGCAGGTCATAGCCAATATATCCCTGGCTCATTGCAGAGCAGACACTCATTGGTGTAACGGTATAGGCATCGTCCTTACGATGGAGCTCTGTCATGGCCTCATGAATCATACCAACCTGTGGTCCATTGGAATGTGTGATTACAACTTCATAATCCTTTTGGATATACGTAACGACTGCCTTCGCTGTACGACGGGTTGCTTCCTTCTGTTCTGGAAGGGTAGTTCCTAAGGCATCATGGCCCAATGCAATGACGATTTTCTTTTTCATTTTCCGCTCCTTTTAGTTGGTCTAAAAAACACCTAAAATTCCCTTGTATTGTAACACAAAAATACTCCGGAGAGTATATAGATATCGTCCCCTGGGACCAGGTCTATATTTCTCCGGAGTATATGTAATTGGATTATAAGTTTCTACTATTTGGTCTCTGGTAGGTGACTGTAATCTGATCTCCAGCACTCTTCGTTGCTAAGATTGCCTTCAGCTTCTGTGTGGTGCTTGCGTCCTCTCCATCCACCTTGGTGACAACATCATACTGCTGGATGCCAGCCTTGGCTGCCGGGCCTCCTGTAATCACAGAGTTTACATAGACACCAACTGGGATGCCATACTGCTCAGACATACTGCTTGTGACGTCGACACAGTAGATCTTCAGGGTTGTATCACTATCTAAAGTAACCTTCGCAGTCTTCTCAACATATCCCTTCGCGGAAGCAGAGTCACCATCATTTGTAATGGTCTCACCCTGCATCAGTCTCTCGATAATGGAGGATGCTGTGGACATAGGGATTGCATAGCCCATACCCTCAACTTTAGTATCAGAGTACTTGGCAGATACAATACCTACCACTTCCCCGTTCATATTGAGAAGGGCTCCGCCTGAGTTACCAGGATTGACCGCTGCATCTGTCTGAATCAGCTTGTTCGTGATGTAATTACCATTATCATCCTGGAGGCTTACTTCACGGTCCTTGGCACTGATAATACCTGTGGTCACAGATGTACCATAGCCTAATGCATTACCGATAACTACTGCAGACTCACCTACAGACAGGTTATCTGAGGAACCAATGGTTGCAACCTTAATTGCAGATAAAGTACTCTTATCTAAGTCGCTGACCTTCACCTTAATAACAGCTAGGTCTGTGGTCTCATCTGTACCCTGTACTTCGCCCTCTACTGCCGAATTATCATTAAATGTAACGGTGAGGGACTTGGTATCTGCAACTACATGATTATTGGTTGCGATATAGATATAGTCTGCATCCTGGCTAATAATGATTCCAGATCCTGCAGACTCCTGCTCACCAGACTGGTATCTGCCGAAGATGCTCTGGTACTCAGTCACTGAGATATTGGTAACCTGTACGATGGCAGGCATTACATTTTCAACGATATCAGATACATCTGTTACAGTAGTTGCTGAGGAAGTGGATGTGGCTCCTAATTTGCCCTTGCTATTTCCTGTTGTAAGAGTCGCACTGGTCTTAGAGGATCCACCCTTCTCTCCTGCCAGGCGGCTTGTAAGATACTGGGTTCCACCGAAGGTGACACCGGATACCAGACCAAAGGCTAGGGCCAAAGCAACTGCTGTGCCTAGCTTCTTACCAAAGCTCTGTGGCATCTTACCCCGGGCCTGTCTCTTCTCAGCCTTCAATCTGCGCTTCTCTAGGCGGCGTGCCCGACGAGAGGCCTTCCCATTATTCTGAAAAGAATTTGCATAAGGATTCCCGTATGCTGTATATGGATTCTGTCCATACATTCCAGCTGAATTATTTGCATTGGCTGTTGGATTGCCTGTATTTCCCATTGGGTTTCCATTCGGATTGCCAGCAGTGCCATAGGTATTGCCCGGATTAGAAGTATAGGTATTGCTATACTGGGTCTCATTTTGATTCTCAGGATTCCTGTTCAAATCTTCATTCATATCTGTCGCCTCATTCATCTTCGTGTTTGGATTCACATCTGGATTAAATTCTGCATTTCCATTGGTTCCATTGGTGGCTTGATCTGACTCCCCACCAAATCCACGCTCGTACAAACTCATAATCTTTTGTCCTTTCTTATGGAAAATCCCTTTTCCTTACTGTCTGAGATAAATATAAAGGACGAGTGTGACTATTCTGTGAATAGAAATCCTATATTTTGTGAACATCTAGTCACAATTCTGTGAACAAGGATTCCTATTTCTATGAATAACTGGTCATATTTCTATGGCACCTGATCATATTTTTGATTCCCCTAATACAGACTATAATTGTCTCCCCCAAATGGCAGATTGGAGTCATAATAGGGGTCTCCATCCGACAAACGGATTCGACTGTTGCTTCCGTCTGGTCCATAGAGTTTTCGAATCTTCTGATGGGAGAGTTCTGAGGATCTAGGCTGTGACGCAGTCTTCTTACCCACCACCAGAGGTTCGTAGATCACTCGATAGCCTGCAGCTCTTGCACGGAGACAAAAGTCTAGCATACGGTCATTACCAGATAGATTTGTTCGGAATCCACGCAGCTTCTTATATACTGCTGCATCAATCATACAAAGTGCCGTGTCTGCCACAGAAATCTCCTGGGACAGGGCAATTCGATTGGCATATCCATCGGATAGACTAGACTGTCCCTTGCAGGCAGGATACAAAAGGCCCTCCTCATCGTAGAAGAAGCCTACGTTATCAATGCGCCCATCGGATTGCAGAAGCTTTGCAGCTACCACGGCTACATCTGGCTCCTTGATATGGCTATAGAGAAGTGGCAGTGCCTTTCTGGCCTTGACCTTCACATCTGGATTCTTTAGATAGATATAATCCTTCTTATGGAAGCGATAGTCATTCCCCTTTCTCTTAATCCGCCAGAAGCGATACATCGGGTCTTTTTTGACCTGTCCCTGGATCTGATGGGTCCGTAGATACTTCTCAACTACCTTTACATAGGATTCATAACGGCGGCGGAGAAAAGTCAAAAAAACTCCCTCTGGTAGTTCCCGAATCGACTGGTGATACAAGAGTAGAGGGATGCGGCAGATGCGGCTACGGTCTACATTATCCCCTATCCGAAGAAGATACTCATAGAGCTCTGCATCGGATAGATCTTCATTGAAGTAGCCAATGCGTCTCATCATAGGAAGGGACATAAAAACTCCACAGTCGATATAGTCGTACTGCAACAATAGTTCCAGATTCCAGCCAGACTTAAAGTGGGGATTCATACGAGTACCCCCAATGATCTCATCATGATCGGTGTAAATCAGATCTGGAGCCGTCTCTTTCCAGCCACGAAGCTTATTCTTAGATGCTGCTAGCTTCAGTTCCTCTAGGGCATTATCTGTAGACTTCAGACGGCCTAGTTTCTTATAGAGAGACTGGGTCACTGTCTCCTCCACCCGGAGGAAGATATCTGGCGCTAAGAGGTCATGCTGTCCCAGGAGAAAAATGTAGTCGCCACTGACATGGCGAAGGCCCACATTATAGGCTCTGGCCATGGACATCTCTCCTTCACCTAAAGAGAGCTGAATCTCTCGAAAATGAATACGACCATCCCGTGGGAATACCTCTCCTGCCAGTTTCTGATAGATGTGCATATGATTGCCTGTGGCGCACAAGAAAAAGGCCTCCCAGTTGGTATAGTCCACCGCTGCCAGAGAGACCAGTGTGTCTCGAAACTTTTCAGGATTCGTGTGATCCATTCCTACAAGGATCGTAATTCGTACGTCGTTCATACCTCTATTATAATAAAAAAGAGACGCAGTTGTTATCCCACTTTACTTTCCTAGGAATCAGAGTTTTATACCGCAGCCCTTCATCAGTTCACGGGAACTATCCAAAGAGTCCACGCCATGGAGATTCTTAATCGGAGCGAACTCCTTCTCACGGATCACCTCATATGGAACAGAGTCATTCATGAGACGAATCATATCTACAACCAGGGTCTCGAACTTATATCCATTTGGAGTCTCAGGCTTCACAATGGTACCATCCTCTGTCATATATGGAATCTTCTTCTCTACCACATGAACAGGGAGATGATCCTCCATGATTTCCTCAAGCTTAGATACCTTAAAGAGGTAATTCAGGATAACACCCATGCCATAGGTAAGGGATCCGTCGCTATTACGTTCTTCTGCCATCTCCTCTGTCATCTCATAGTACTCGATGACACTTGGATGACCATTTTCCTTACAGATCACACCCATCTTCTCATGAGGATCATTCTTACGGATGACCTTCGATCCACTCTCTGCTCCAGACAGGATGGTGGCACCGACAAATTCTGGATTACACATCTTCTGCAATGGATTATCCACAGCAAAGATATTCAGCCACTCTACGCCTCTCTGATGGAGGTCTTCTAAGTAGCCTGCCTTGGCAAGAGAGGAGAACCAGCCACCATTACCATTTGGGGATGTAGCCAGACGACCTCTTCCCTCCATGAGAAGCTTGCCATTATAGTCAACAGCTGCTGCCATCTCCTGAACGAAGAACTTCACATCACTCTCTGGATAGCCGAAGTAATTGTGCTCCTTAAAAAAGCTTCTGGTATCACGATCATTCTTCTCAGATGTCATGATGTAGAGAGGAATTGTGACCTTAGTCTCACCAGCCTTGTAATCTGTCTCGCCAGCGCACTCAGCTACTACCGCCTCTAGATTCTTCATCAGCTGCTCAAATAAGTAGAGTTCCTTGGTCTCTCCGATATTTAATACACCCTTTGGCTTATCTAAGCCTAAGCGTGTTCCCATGCCACCAGCTAATAGAACTGCTGCCACCTTACCTGCACGGATGGCTTCTACACCACAGGCTCTGAATTCATCTGCCTTCTTTTCAATGTCTGCTACTGTCAGTGCCGGAAGTGGAGCCAGTTCACCTGTCTCCTGCTTGTCATGATTCTTAGCAGTGGCGATAACATCCCAGTCCAATTCACTGATCTGCTTTAATAGTCCGGCCTGCTCTGCCTCTGTCAGTTGATCGAATCCATGTAATACATGCTCCTGATCATGTGCCTTCAGTACTTCTCTTGCTTCTTCTACTGTCATAGTGGATGACTCCCCCTCATGCGGTATGGAACTGCCCAATCTAAAAAGGCATGCCTTCCCATACTTTTTATTTGATCTATAGAATTCTAAATACGGTTACAAACATCATAATCGATGCAGTTTCTATCCTTATTACCGCAACCGTATCACTCGGTATTCTAGTCTTTTTCTCCACCTAAGGCAACAAGAAACTCCCCGTCTACCAGGGAGTTTCTTCTCATTCACTTATTTACTGTCTCCTCTTGATTCGAGGCCACATGACGAACATCTTTTAACGTTTATTACCTCCCCTAAGCCAGGCTAGAATAACCCATGAGATATTCATCGACTTCCTTGGCGCACTGACGGCCCTCCACAATTCCCCAGACAACCAGGGACTGACCTCTATGCATATCCCCTGCGGTGAATACTCCAGGCACACTTGTCTCATAATGGTCTGCTTCTGTCGCTACCACATGACGCTCTGTCATCTTGAGACCGAAGGCCTTCGGAACAGCCTCTTCTGCGCCCAGGAATCCAGCTGCAATCAAAAGCATATCGCAGGGATAGGTTTTCTCCGAGCCTTCCACTTCCACCATCTTACGATTCTCGAAGCGAACCTGTACGGTGGTAACCGACTTGATGTCCCCGTTCTTCTTCGTCTCCACAGACTTCACTGTGGTCTCATAGACACGAGGATCCTTACCGAAAAGGGCGATGGCCTCCTCCTGACCATAGTCGGTCTTCAGAGTTTTCGGCCACTCTGGCCATGGATTATCCTGGCTTCTCTCCACTGGAGGCTTAGGCATCATCTCAAGCTGCAGGACACTTTTTGCGCCCTGTCGGATAGCTGTTCCGCAGCAGTCATTTCCTGTATCACCGCCACCAACGATGATCACATGCTTGCCGTAGGCATACTTCTGAGCCCCATTACCGCTTGGTTTACATTTCCCTGCCTGACTACGTCCCCCAGTAACAGTACCATCTAGCACGTTGCGAGTGGCCTGGGTCAGGTAATCCACTGCGAAATATACACCACCGATTTCACCTGGAGTGCAAGCCGGCAGTGACCGCGGCAGTTTCGCGCCGCAGGCTAAGACGATGGCATCGTACTCCTTCTTCAGGTCGGCGGCCTTCACATCCACACCTACATTGACACCGGTCTTAAATACCACACCCTCTTCTTCCATCAGAGCCCTACGTCTCTCGATAACCTCTTTGGGAAGCTTCATATTGGGAATGCCGTACATTAGGAGACCACCTACACGGTCCTCTCGCTCATAGACTGTGACATGGTGTCCCCGGCGATTCAGGCGGTCTGCAGCAGCGAGACCTGCAGGACCAGCACCGATGACAGCTATCTTCTTATCACTACGAACCTCAGGGATGCGAGGCTTCAAGTAGCCCTTCTCGAAAGCAGTCTCAATGATAAAGAGCTCATTATCATGCACGGTCACCGCCTCTGCATGCTCCCCTTCAGTGCAGGCCTTTTCGCACAGAGCAGGGCATACACGACCAGTAAATTCAGGGAAGCTATTGGTCTTCTGCAAGCGGGAGTAGGCGTAGGACATCTGCCCCTGGTAGACACCGTCATTCCACTCAGGGATCAGATTATGAAGGGGACACCCCGTCACCATGCCATGAAGCTTCATGCCAGACTGACAGAGAGGTACACCACAGTTCATGCAGCGAGCCGCCTGCTCCATTCGCTCCTCATCCGGCAGCATCTCATGGAAGTAGTCATAATTCTCCATGCGCTCCATCGGAGGGATGTCTCTATTATTCACTCTGCTATATTCCATAAATCCAGTTGGTTTTCCCATGATTATTCTCCTATATATACAATCTTTTTTCTTATCCACATCTATCCTTGCATTTGACAGGACTTTTCCACGGAAATGTAGACCACGCTATACATTTCCATTAGAGATCTTCATCCCATCAGGCATTGGCTTGCATTGCCTGAAAGGCTTCTTTAACAGCATTCTCATGGGAGATTCCCTGCTCCTCAAAGTGGGAGATGGATAGGATCATCTTGTGATAATCATTCGGTACAATCTTCTTAAAGTATGGCAGGTAATTTTCGAAGTCATCCATAATCTCCTGTGCTCTTACAGAATGAGTGGCTTCCATATAATCTGTAATGATCTGACGAAGCTCTGCCACGTCATACTTCTCTGTGACTTCTGTCATGAAGACCATATCCTTATTCAGTTTACGATAGACATCATGATTCATATCTAGGACATAGGCAATACCACCGGACATGCCTGCAGCTAAGTTCTTACCAGTAGGTCCAAGGATCACCGCACGACCACCTGTCATATATTCCAGGCCATGGTCGCCGCACCCCTCAGCTACAGCAGTTGCTCCTGAGTTACGTACCAGGAATCTCTCACCTGCGATACCGGTAAAGTATGCTGTTCCACTGGTTGCTCCATAGAGGGCTACATTTCCAACAATGATATTATCTGCTGCCTGATAGGCTGCTCCTTCTGGTGGAGTGACTACGATCTTACCACCAGATAATCCCTTACCTACGCCATCATTGGCATCTCCTTCCAGTGTCAGGGTGACGCCCTTCGGCAGAAAGGCTCCGAAGGACTGACCACCTGCGCCATGACAATGGATTGTGAAGGTATCCTCTTCCAGGCTATCCCCAAAACGCTGGGTGACCTCAGAGCCGAAGATGGTTCCAAGGGTTCTGTCGGTTCCCTTAATGGTAAAGTCTGCGCTATGCTTCTCTCCAGTCTTCAATGCTCTCTTGAATTCAGGAATGATCTGACTCTCATCTACCGTCTCCTGCAGTTTAAAATCATAGACCTTCTTAGGATCAAAGTGAGATCCCTTAGCTCCAGCATAGGCGGTATCTAAAATACCGGACAGCTTCACGGTCTCTGCACGGTGAGTAATCTGATGTGCCTTCGGCTGCAGGCAGTCGGTACGGCCAATCATCTCGGATACGGTATGGAAGCCCAAAGCTGCCATGATCTCACGGAGTTCCTGTGCCACGAAGCACATGTAATTAATGACATGCTCAGGCTTACCCTTGAAGCGCTTTCTTAATTCTGGATTCTGGGTTGCAATACCCTGAGGACAGGTGTCCTTCGAGCATACACGCATCATGGAGCAACCTAGAGCCACCAGTGGTGCTGTGGCGAATCCATATTCCTCTGCTCCCAAGAGAGCTGCAATGGCTACATCCCGGCCTGTCATCAGCTTCGAGTCTGTCTCTAATACCACTCTGTCACGGAGACCATTCTCCATAAGTGCCTGCTGTGCCTCTGCTACGCCAAGCTCCCAAGGGAGACCTGCGTGATGGATACTTGAATAAGGAGCTGCACCAGTTCCTCCATCATATCCAGAGATCAGGATGACCTGGGCACCAGCCTTGGCTACACCACAGGCGATGGTTCCAACGCCTGCCTCAGAAACCAGCTTCACGGAAATACGTGCCTTCGGATTGGCATTCTTCAGGTCATAGATTAATTCCGCCAGATCTTCGATGGAATAGATATCGTGATGTGGTGGAGGAGATACCAGAGATACTCCGGGAGTGGAATATCTAGCCTTCGCTACCGTGAGGTTTACCTTTCTACCAGGCAGATTACCACCCTCACCAGGCTTAGCTCCCTGTGCCATCTTGATCTGGATCTCATCTGCGGATACCAGGTAGGCCTCGGTGACTCCAAATCGACCAGATGCCACCTGCTTTACGCGGGAATTCTCATCGGTTCCAAAGCGGCTATCGTCCTCGCCACCCTCACCTGTATTGGAGCGGCCACCTAACTGATTCATGGCCTTGGCCAGTGTGGTGTGGGCCTCTGGAGAGATGGAACCAAAGGACATGGCTCCTGTCTGGAAGCGCTTCACAATAGACTCGATGGGCTCTACTTCTTCTATTGGAATTGACTTCTGCACTGGGTGGAAAGCCATGAGTCCACGCAGGGTATGGGGCTTATCGTCATCCACCAGGGAGGAGTATTCCTTGAAGACATCATAATTCTTATTCCGTACTGCCTGCTGCAGGGTCACAATGGTCTCTGGACGATACATGTGATTCTCTGCATTCGCGCCAGAACGCAGACGATGGAAGCCTACAGAGTCCAGTGTGGTGTCCTCGGCCAGTCCCATTGGATCAAAGGCATGATTATGGCGGAAGGTAACACCCTCTGCGATTTCCTTCAAGCCGATTCCGCCGATCCGGCTAACGGTTCCGGTGAAGTACTTATCAATCACTTCCTTAGAGAGACCGATGGCTTCGAAGATTCGTGCAGACTGGTAGGACTGCAGGGTGGAGATACCCATCTTCGCTGCAGTCTTTACAATGCCGGTCAGGATGGCCTTATTGTAGTCCTCGATTGCAGTATGGTAATCCTTATCCAGGATGCCAAGGTCGATTAACTCGGCGATGCACTCCTGAGCTAAGTATGGATAGATGGCACGGGCACCGAAGCCTAAGAGGGTTGCAAACTGATGGACATCTCTTGGCTCACCACTCTCCAGGATGAGAGACACTGCGGTACGCTTTCTCGTAGCAACCAGGTGCTGCTCCACGGAGGAGACTGCCAATAGAGATGGAATCGGCACATGGTTCTCATCGATTGCCCTGTCAGACAGGATGATGATGTTATAGCCACGCTCGAAGGCACGATCTACAGACACATTCAGCTGGTCCAGGGCGCGCTCTAGAGAGGTATTCTTATAGTAGACAATTGGCAGTGTGGTGGCCTTGAATCCTGGCTGATTCAGGGAACGGATCTTCATGATATCCACACCGTCCAGGATTGGATTATCCACCTCTAGGACACGGGCATTCTGTCCAGACTCCTGCAAGAGATTACCATCGGAACCAATGTAGACCGTGGTGTCAGTTACGATTCTCTCACGTAGAGAGTCAATCGGAGGATTGGTAACCTGTGCAAAAAGCTGCTTAAAGTAGTTAAACAAAGGCTGATGCTTCTCAGACAATACTGCCAGTGGCACATCATGGCCCATGGACATCACAGGCTCTGCTGCAGTCTTTGCCATGGTGAGGATCTCATCATTGACCTCTTCATAGGTGTAGCCAAATACCTTATACATCTTGTCACGGGTATCCTGATCGAAGGTTGGGATCTTCTTATTCGGAATCTTCAATTCATCCATATGGAGGAGATTCATATCCAGCCACTCACCGTATGGCTTTCTAGAAGCATAGGCTTTCTTCACTTCCTCATCTGGAATCAGGCGCTTCGCCTTCGTATCAATTAACAGGATTCTTCCTGGCATGAGACGGGACTTCTCGACGATGTGTTCCGCTGGGATGTCTAGGACACCTACCTCAGAGGACAGAATCAGACGATTGTCATCGGTTACATAGTAGCGGGATGGACGGAGACCATTACGGTCAAGGGATGCACCTACTAAGTCACCATCTGTGAAAAGGATGGCAGCAGGACCATCCCATGGCTCCATCATCGTTGCATAATAATGGTAGAAGTCCTTACGATCCTGATCCATGAAGTCATTCTTCTTCCATGGCTCTGGAATGGTGCACATAATCGCCAGAGGCAGTTCCATACCATTCATGTACATGAATTCCAGTGTATTATCTAGCATTGCCGAGTCGGAGCCATTGCGATTCACCACTGGACAGATCTTATCCATCTCATCTTCCAGGACTGGAGACTCCATGGTTTCCTCACGAGCCAGCATACGGTCTATATTTCCACGAATCGTATTAATCTCACCATTGTGGGCAATGAGGCGGTATGGATGTGCCTTCTCCCAGCTTGGTGTGGTGTTGGTGGAGAAACGGGAATGGACGATTCCGATGGCTGACTGATACTCTGGATTGTCTAGGTCCGTATAGAATCCTCGGAGCTGGCCAACCAGGAACATGCCCTTATAGACGATGGTTCTGCTGGACAGGGAGCAGATATAGGTATCTTCAGAGCTCTGCTCGAACTCTCTACGGATCACATAGAGCATACGATCGAAGGCGATGCCCTCCTCTACCTCCTCAGGTCTCTTCACGAATCCCTGGGCAATGTAAGGCATGCTATCAAGTGCCACCTGGCCAAGGATCCCCGGAACAGTTGGTACATCACGCCAGCCTAGGAATTCCAGGCCATTCTTCTCACACAGCACCTGAAACATTCGTTGCATCATATTTCTCTTCACCCGATCCTGTGGAAAGAAGAACATGCCGATACCGTAGCTACGTGCCTCTCCTAAGTCGATGCCCTGGGCAGCCATGGCCTTAGAGAAAAACTGGTGAGATATCTGGACCAGGATACCTACGCCATCACCAACCTTACCTGTTGCATCCTTACCGGCACGATGCTCCAGGCGCTCAACAATATGAAGGGCGTCATCTACGGTGCGGTGATCCACACGACCATCGATATTCACTACGGCTCCGATTCCGCAGGCGTCGTGCTCTCTTTGGTTATAGAGTAGTTCCTTGTTCATTTTCTTTTTCCTTTCTTCCTGGTGCTTGATGGTAGGACTGGCCGCTTGCTTTCGGCCGAGGCCTACTGGCAACCGCTTTCAGCCGAGACCTAATGGCAACAATATTTCCAGCAAAAAAGGCGTCCATGAAGGAAACTCCGCCTATAGCGGAATCACTTTCATGGACGCCTTTGTCCGAATCAATATTTTTTGTGAGTTTACACCCCATAGGAGATTGTGTCAACCGTTTTTCGGTTTTTTTGCTTCTCTTCCTACACAGTCATCTACAAAGACGCCCAGCAAAACCACAGCATCATCTGAGGGCTAGCCCCTAAAACATCAGAATCATCTGGGCAGTTTCCACCATGGAGCGCCCCATATCCATAGAATTCTTCTGAATGTAGCGGAAGGCTTCCTCCTCAGACAAATGATTTCGCTCCATGAGATAGGCCTTGGCATTATCCAGTATCATCTGCTCCTCAGGGGAGCGCTTTTTAGCAGACCGAAGCCGCTCCTTTTCTCTTTTCTTTTTCTTCTTTTCCTGGGAATAAGCATACTCCACATCCGATAGCATCATGTCCACCGTGGATATGAGATCTGTCAACTTAATGGGGGCTGTCAGCGCCACTACATCCTCTTCCTTACGGCCGTAGATATTCTTCGCCGAGTCCATCAAGAGGACCTCGTAAAAAGGCGTGGACTTTCGCCGTATCAATTCGGTATAGTCCATGTCTTTCATTCTCACCGGACAGATGATCAGCCCCGCCGAGTGCTCCGAAAGTTCTCGGAGAGCCTCGCCTCCAGATGACATGATACGCACATCATCGAATCCCTTATGCATGAGTATCGATCGAATCTTCTTAGAAGTCTTCTCCCCAGGAAATGCAAGCAGAATCATACTCACTCGCATCACCTCTTTTATTCTAAACCAGACACATCTGCCAGACCATCCGCGAACAGCCCAGCTTCTCGTCTATCCCTTCCCATCAGATTCGTGCCAGGTAGGTCCTTACTTCCCAGTCAGTGACTTCTCTTGCATAGGACTCCCATTCCTTCATTTTTTCAGAAATGTAGACCTCGGTGTAACGCTTGCCGTATAGATTTTCAAAAAAGGTATCATCGCTGAAGGCTTGCAGAGCATCACATAATGTCTCAGGAATCTGACCTACGGAGCTGTCTGCTTCCGGTAGGTCTAACTTTTTCTCAATGCCCTCTAATCCTGCTGCCACAAGGTATGCAATATTCAGGTATGGATTAGTGGCTCCATCCGGCATCTCCCACTCGATTACGGTACGGCCAGCCTCATTATGGGACACAATCACTGGTGCCTTGTAGTTATCCTTAGACCAGAAGATTCCCTTGCTGTCACTGAAGCGATCCTTGGTTCTCTTATAGGAATTCACAATGGGATTCGCGATGGCGATGGCACCCTCCATATGGGTCAGGACACCAGATAGGAACTGCTTCCCTGTCTCGCTCAGTCCGTGAGGATCTTTAGTATCCGTGAACCAATCATGGAATCCCTCCTGACAGGCTGCATTCAGAGCCATGGCTGAGCCTGGGAAGTCTGCACGAGGCTTTGGCATGAAGGTTGCATGGAATCCATGACGGCCAGCAATGGATCGAACCGTATTTCGAAGGGTCAAAATCTGATCTGCCATAATCACACCTGTTGCCTTCTGGAAGGATACTGCATGCTGAGCTGGCGCATCCTCATGGTGTGAGGACTCCATCTCAAATCCCAGATCCTCAAGGGCATAGATGATATCACGACGTGCATTCTCTCCAGAATCGAGAGGTGCCATATCTAAGTAGTAAGCACTCTCCTTGGTATTGGTTGTTGGGAGACCCTCTTCATCTGTGTCAAATAAGAAGAACTCACACTCCGGATTCAGCTCAATGGACAGGCCTTTTTCAGCGGCTCTCTTTAGTGTCTCTCGAAGGATATAACGTGGACTCTCTGTAATGAGATTTCCCTCTTCATCAGCCAGGTCACATAGGAAGCGTCCAACCTTACCATGCTGTGGACGCCATGGCAGGATTCCAAAGGAATCTATGTCTGGAATCAGATAGATTCGACGGAGACCTAGTTCCTTAGCTCCTCTAATATGATGGCCATCTACATAACAGTGGCCATCTAAGGCCTTCTCAATCTGCCCCTCTGTGATTGCAATATTACGAAGTACGCCGAAGAAATCAGCAAATTGCAGACGGATGAATTTCACGTCCTCTTCTTCAATTAATTCCAGGATATCTTCTCTTGTGTTGGACATGCCTGTCTCCTTTCTTATTTTCCCCTTATTATCCGCGATCCCTGGAAGCCTATCGCCTTACACCCCGGCTTCCAGGTCGCCTTACATTTCTACCGAAATCTATCTGGCGTCATACTCCACTGCTGCCTGTACCAGACCGCGGAAAAGTGGATGCGCCTTATTGGGACGAGACTTGAACTCTGGATGGGCCTGGGTTCCTACATAAAATGGATGCTCCTTGTACTCTACCATCTCAACAATTCTGTCATCAGGAGATACGCCGACTGTCTCTAAGCCCTTCGCATTCATGAGATCTCTATAATCATTATTGAATTCATATCTATGTCTATGACGCTCTGAGATATCCAGTGTGCCATAGAGTTTTGCAGACAGGGAATCTGCCTTCAGGCGGCAAGGATATGCACCCAGTCGCATGGTTCCACCTAGATTCTCCACATCCTTCTGGGCATCCATCAGTGCAATGACTGGATGGAGACTATCTGGTGCAAACTCTGTGGAGTTGGCATCATGGAATCCTAAGACATCACGAGCAAATGCTACCACTGCCATCTGCATGCCTAAGCAGATACCCAGGTATGGGATCTGATTCTTTCTCGCATAAGAAGCTGCCATGATCATACCCTCGGTGCCACGGTTACCAAATCCGCCTGGAACCAGAATTCCAGACACACCTGCCAGCATCTCTTCACAGCCCTTCTCCTCAATCTCCTCAGAGTCGACCCAGCGAATATTGACCTTTGTCTCTGTTGCAATACCACCATGGGCCAATGCCTCTACCACAGAGAGATATGCATCATGAAGTGCGGTGTACTTACCAACGATAGCGATCTCCGTCTCACGCTTCGGATTATGCTCACGCTCCACCATCTCTCTCCATTCCGCCAGGCCTGTTGGCTCAGGGTTCTCCATATGGAGACACTCTAGAACCGCATCTGCCAGGTGCTCATCCTCCATCATCAGAGGAACGGCATAGAGGGATGGAGCATCTAAGTTCTGGATGACACGGTTACTTGGAACATTACAGAAGAGTGCAATCTTATCCTTCATATCCTGAGGCATCTCATACTCAGAGCGACAAACCAGGATATCTGGCTGGATGCCGATTTCTAGGCACTTTTTGACAGAGGTCTGGGTCGGCTTGGTCTTCATCTCCCCAGATACTCTTAGATAAGGAATCAGGGTAACGTGAATCATAATTGCATTCTCACGGCCTACATCATGCTGGAATTGACGAATGGCTTCCAGGAAGGGCTGACTCTCGATATCACCCACCGTACCGCCTACCTCGATAATTGCAATGCGGTCTTCCTTTGGATCAAGAGAGCGGAAGAAGCGGGACTTGATCTCATTGGTGATATGAGGAATGACCTGAACGGTGCCTCCGCCGTAATCTCCGTGACGCTCCTTATTAAGAACAGACCAGTAGATCTTACCAGAGGTGACATTGGCATTATGATCTAGGGACTCATCAATGAAGCGCTCATAGTGACCTAAGTCCAAATCGGTCTCGGTGCCATCGTCTGTGACAAATACCTCACCATGCTGGATTGGATTCATGGTTCCCGGATCCACATTGATATATGGATCGAATTTCTGCATAGTAACCTTGTAGCCTCTTGCCTTCAGAAGGCGACCTAGAGATGCAGCTGTGATTCCTTTGCCCAGGCCCGATACAACTCCTCCGGTTACAAATACGTACTTGATCATTTTACGCTTCCTTTCTACTTTCTGATTCCTTTGATGGGGATGACATTGGGACGACCTGAAAAGGATGCCTTGGATAAGTACTGCTTCCTTTCCAGCCCTGTGCCACATAAAAAAAGTGCCGACAGCTTTTAGGGGGTACTTCCCCTATTTGCTGCCGACACCCTTGTCATCACCAAAATAGTTATCTAACGCTATGAATTTTTCTCTAATGGATCCTCCATCTACTCGTGGTCGGATTACTTCATAATTTTGAAAAAACATGAAATAAAATATACTCGGATTTCTTCAAAATGTAAACCTCTTTTTTTCACAATTTTTTCAAAAAAATGATTGACAAGTAAAGGCATCAAGTTTTACAATACGACACATCAAAGCACAGAGCAGATTGATTCAACTCTGTGCCACATATTATTGGCAAAGCAAAGGCGCTTTGGATACGTTATTCGTGTCCAAGGTGCCTTTTTTTGTGCATCGGATGAGCCTTGGCTTATCCGACAAATTCCGGGGAAATTAGGAAAGGAGATTTCTTATGACACAGACAACAATTCCTGAGATGTATGGCTGCATGGTCTTCAACGACAAGGTTATGCGGGAGCGTCTCCCAAAGGATGCCTACAAGGCTGTCAGAAAAACCATTGAGACTGGCAAATCACTGGATCTGGATGTTGCTAACACAGTCGCTGCTACCATGAAAGAATGGGCAGTGGAGCGTGGAGCAACTCATTTCACACACTGGTTCCAGCCCATGACTGGTCTCACTGCTGAGAAGCATGATAGCTTCATCAATCCAGATGACAAGGGCAATGTCATCATGAATTTCTCCGGAAAGGAGCTGGTGAAGGGTGAGCCGGATGCATCAAGTTTTCCATCCGGCGGCATCCGCGCCACATTCGAAGCACGTGGATATACTGCTTGGGATCCTTCCTCCTACGCATTCGTAAAGGACGGTTCTCTCTATATTCCAACAGCATTCTGCTCCTACACAGGCGAATCTCTGGATAAGAAAACACCACTGCTTCGCTCTATGGATGTACTGAATCACGAAGCAACCCATATGCTTCACTTCCTTGGTAAGGAAAATGTAAAGCGCGTTGATACAACCATCGGTTCCGAGCAGGAATACTTCTTAATCGATAAGGACCTCTACCTGTCTCGTAAGGATCTGGTATTAACTGGACGTACGCTTCTAGGTGCACCTGCACCAAAGGGTCAGGAGATGGAGGATCACTACTTTGGTGTCTTGAAGCCAAAGGTATCTGCCTTTATGCATGACTTAGATGAAGAACTGTGGAAACTTGGTGTACCTGCTAAGACCAAGCATAATGAGGTAGCTCCAGCTCAGCACGAGCTAGCACCTGTCTTTGAGATGTCCAATATCGCTGTCGATCATAATCAGCTCACCATGGAAATCATGAAAAAGGTAGCAGACCGCCACAATATGGCATGCCTCCTTCACGAGAAGCCATTCGATGGTGTCAATGGTTCTGGTAAGCACGTGAACTGGTCCATGGGTACAGACACTGGAGAGAATCTCTTAGAACCAGGTAAGACTCCTGCAGAGAACACCCAGTTCTTAGTATTCCTGGTTGCAGTCATCGCAGCAGTTGATAAGTATGCAGATCTCATGCGTGCCTCCGTAGCAACTGCAGGTAATGATCACCGTCTGGGAGCCAATGAAGCACCTCCAGCTGTTGTATCCATCTTCGTGGGTGATGAGTTAGCGAAGATTCTCGATGCAATCGAAGCAGGGGAAACCCCAGAGGATGCCGAGCGAACACTGATGGATATCGGTGCGAAGGTTCTGCCAACCCTGATGAAGGACACCACCGATCGAAATCGTACATCACCATTTGCCTTCACCGGTAATAAGTTCGAATTCAGAATGCCAGGCTCTGCCGTATCTGTTGCAGACCCAGCAATCATTTTAAATACAGCTGTTGCAGATTCCCTTCGTGAGATTCGTAAGTCTCTGGAGTCCACTCCTAAGGAAGATCTCACCACAGCCATTATGGCGCATCTGCAGAAGCTCTTAAAAGAGCATAAGAAGATCCTATTTAACGGCAATGGATATGCAGAGGATTGGGTAGATCAGGCAGTTGCCCGTGGTCTCTATAACCTGAAGAGTGTACCAGATGCAATGCCTGCCTTCTTAGATCCTAAGAATACCAAGCTCTTAGAGGACTACCACATCTACAGTGCATCTGAGATCCATGCCCGTTATGAGATCAACTTAGAGAACTATGCTAAGGTCATCCATATCGAGTCCCTCACTCTGCAGGACATGATTAAGAAGGACGTCACACCTTCCATCCTCTCCTACTCCACAGCCATCTGTGACGAGGCGCTGTCTAAGAAGGAGCTGTCCCCTGACATAGACACAAGCTATGAGACAGAGTTAGTCGCAGAGCTTTCTAAGTATTATGCTTCTATCCGTGCTGGACTGAAGAAGCTCTCATGTGATACCAAGGCTGCTGAGGATGAGTCTGATTCTCTGAAGAAGGCTGTCCTCTACCACGACACCATCCTGTCTGACATGGCTGCCATTCGTACTGCAGTCGATGCAGCAGAGGCTGAGATCCCAAGTGACTACCTCACTTACCCAACCTACGAAGAGATGCTCTTTTCACTTAGATAAATGTAAACCAAAAGGAGGTACGCTATGTGCTCAATACTGGCTTGGACCAGTCCTAAAGCAGACGAGATCACATTCAAGACAGCACTACAGACAACCACCTCCCGTGGACCGGACGATTCTAGAACCCAGTCTACAGGAGCCGGGTTACTAGGATTCAATCGACTTGCAATTATGGGGCTGACTGCATCAGGCATGCAGCCCTTTACCAGAGACCAGGATATGGTGGTCTGTAATGGTGAGATCTATGGATTCCGTGGAATCAAAGAATGGCTGATGAGGATCGGCTATCGTTTTCAGTCCGAATCCGACTGCGAGATTCTCTTACCTATGTATCGAGAATTAGGTGTGGATATGTTCCCTCGCCTGGACGCGGAATTCGCTCTGGTGATCTACGACGGTGAGAGCCATTCCTATATCGCAGCCCGGGATCCCATCGGAATCCGTCCACTCTACTATGGCTATGACAAGGATGGCTATATCGCCTTCGCATCTGAGCCAAAGGAACTATTACATATCTGTCAGGGAGAGATCCGTCCATTCCCACCAGGGCACTATTATAAAAACGGCGAATTCATCTTGTACTATGATGCTACTTCTGTCCGTGCCGTGTCCCATGACGACATGGATACCATCGCACAGAATATCCACGACCGCCTCATTACTGGAGTGAAGAAGAGAATGGATGCAGATGCGCCAATCGGCTTCCTCCTGTCTGGTGGACTCGACTCATCCCTGGTGTGCGGCATCTCTGCCAATCTCTCCAAGCGTCCCTTAGAGACCTTCGCCATCGGTATGGATGTGGATGCCATCGATCTAAAGTATGCAAGAGAGGTAGCTGACTTCATCGGTTCCAACCATCACGAAGTCATTATTACAAGGGATGATGTCATCAGAGCCCTTGAGCCTGTAATCCACACCTTAGGCACCTATGACATCACCACCATTCGTGCATCCATCGGCATGTACCTCTGCTGCAAGTGGATCCACGAGCATACCGACGTCCGTGTCCTTATGACTGGAGAGATCTCGGATGAGCTCTTCGGCTACAAGTACACCGACTTTGCTCCAGATGCAGAGGCCTTCCAGGCCGAGTCCGAGAAGCGAATCCGTGAGCTCCATATGTATGATGTCCTTCGAGCAGACCGTTGCATCAGCGTACATTCTCTCGAAGCCCGTGTCCCATTTGGCGACCTGGACTTCGTCCGTTATGTCATGGCCATCGATCCAGAGAAGAAGCTGAATACTTATCAGAAGGGTAAGTATCTCCTCCGTCACGCCTTCGAATCCGACAACCTGATTCCCTATGACATCCTAATGCGTGAGAAGGCAGCCTTCTCCGATGCTGTTGGACACAGTCTGAAGGATGACTTAGCAGACTACGCCGAGACTCTCTACAGCGATGGTGAGTTCTTAGAGAAATGTAAACCATATACCCACGCGACCCCTTTTACCAAGGAGTCTCTCCTCTATCGTGAGATATTTGAAAAGTATTATCCAAATCAGAGTCAAATGGTGGATGACTTCTGGATGCCAAATACTAGCTGGGAAGGATTAAGAGATGTCCATGATCCATCTGCCAGAGTCCTGTCCAACTATGGTGATAGTGGGAAGTAGTGCTGCATTGTAAAGATGATCATCTGGCATCTCGAAAATGGATCATCCGTTTATTTTCAATGCAACTTGAAAGGATACATAGAAATGAAATTTGATAAGATGCAGGGCTGTGGCAATGACTACGTCTACGTAGATGTGACACAGCATATGATTCAAAATCCAGAAGAGGCGGCTCGCTTTGTAAGCGACCGCCATTTTGGCGTTGGTTCCGACGGTCTCATTCTGATTGCAAAAAGCAATGTGGCTGACTTTCGAATGATCATGTTCAATCTGGATGGTTCCCAGGGCAAGATGTGTGGCAATGGCATTCGCTGTGTAGGAAAGTTCGTCTATGATCACGGCATGACAGATCACACCACCATTACAGTAGAGACACTGGCCGGCATTAAGACACTGGTTATGACTCCAGATGAAAACAATCACATTCAGTCGGTTACCGTGGATATGGGAGAGCCAGAACTCATTGCAGGAAATGTTCCTGTAGATGTATCCGCTTTTCAAGCATCCTCTCTCACCCCTAATGATAAGGTCATCTCACAGCCTCTTCATGTCCTGGGTCAGGACTATATTGGCACTGCAGTCTCAATGGGGAATCCCCACTTTATTATCTTCGATCATAAGAATGATGTAAGGGATCTCGACTTAGAAAAGCTGGGTCCACATTTCGAGCATCACAAGGCCTTTCCAGAAGGGGTCAATACAGAATTCGTGAATGTCATGGATTCGAGTCATCTAAGAATGCGTGTGTGGGAGCGAGGCTCTGGAGAGACCATGGCCTGTGGAACCGGAGCCTGTGCGGTGGTGACTGCTGCCATCCAAAATGGTCTGACCGAACGAACCGTGGATGTGGAACTCCTGGGCGGACACTTAGAGATTAGCTGGAATCCCACGGACAATCACATCTATATGACTGGCCCAGCTGTCACTGTATTCTCAGGGGAGATCCATATCCCCGAGGATTGATGGATGCCTTCAGGATTCGTCGAATCCCCCTTCCTAGCCACCACTTATCCATCCATAGCTATCACCATCCAGAAAGGATTCATTATGTATAAAATCAATAGCAACTATACCAAGCTCCCAGGTAACTACCTCTTCTCCACTATTGCTAAGAAGGTCTCTGCCTATAAGGAAGCCAATCCAGAGGTGGATCTCATCCGTCTTGGTATCGGAGATGTGACACAGCCTCTGGTCCCTGCAGTTATTGATGCCTTGCATCATTCTGTAGATGAGATGGGATGTGCCGAGACCTTCCACGGATATGCGCCAGATTTAGGATATGCCTTCCTGAGAGATCGCCTGGTGGAGAGAGTCTATAAGCCACTTCACGCAGAGGTGTCCTCAGATGAGATCTTCATCTCCGATGGTGCCAAGTCTGACTCTGGTAATATCCAGGAGCTTTTCAGTGTGGATAATACCATTGCCGTCACTGACCCTGTCTACCCTGTCTACATCGACTCCAATGTCATGGGCGGACGCTGTGGTAGCTTCGACCCTAGCTCTGGTAAGTGGTCTGATGTGATCTACATGCCATGCACCAGAGAGAATGGCTTCGTCCCGGCATTCCCAGAGCGTACCCCTGACATAATCTATCTCTGCAACCCCAATAATCCAACAGGTACTACCTTAAATGTAAACCAGCTCCAGGACTGGGTGGATTATGCCAATCGAAATGGTTGCATTATTATCTATGATGCCGCTTATGAAGCCTACATCACAGAAAAGGATGTCCCACACTCCATCTATGAATGTACCGGCGCCCGTTCCTGTGCCATTGAGATCCGCTCCTTCTCTAAGAATGCTGGATTCACAGGTGTCCGCTTAGGTTACACCCTTGTGCCTAAGGACATTGTCCAGGACGGTGTCTCTCTCCACGATCTGTGGGCACGTAGGCATGGGACCAAGTTTAACGGCGCGCCTTACATTGTTCAGAGAGCAGGAGAAGCCGTCTACTCTGATGAAGGGCAGCGACAGGTGCGAGAACAGGTGGCCTATTATATGAGGAACGCCCACACCATTAAGGACTCTCTACAGGATATGGGATATGAAGTCTACGGCGGTGTCAATGCGCCATACATCTGGTGGAAGACTCCAGAGGACATGACCTCTTGGGACTTCTTCGACTATCTCCTTACCAAGGCTCATGTGGTTGGAACCCCTGGCGCAGGATTCGGTCCTAGTGGTGAGGGCTACTTCCGTCTGACTGCATTTGGATCCTATGAGGACACCGTTTCTGCCTTGGATCGAATCCGTAGGATGTAAGTAAATGGGATTGGAGTTCTCACATCCTGGCATAATTAGGATTGTATTTCAGATCATAAAGTACGTATAATGAACAGCGGACCCCGTAACTGCATCGGCAGTACGAGATCCGCTGTTTGTTGTTATATAGATGAAGCAAGCTGCTTCATCTTCTAGAGTTTTGGGAGAATGTAAACCATGTCCAAGAATGCTAAGGGAGCGTTACTCACCACCATGGGTGGTATGTGCTGGGGACTGTCCGGTTCCATGGGGCAATATTTATTTACCGTGCAGGGAATGGATGCCAGATGGCTTACCCCTATCCGACTTTTTCTGGCCGGTGTCATCCTCTTCTTCTATCGTTTGTTTCAGAATAGAGCGTCCCTTTTTGACATCCTAAAGCATAAGAGGAGTCTACTCTTACTGGCTTGCTATGGTCTACTAGGTGTGGCCTTTTGCCAGCTCACCTACTTCATGACGATCCAGTATTCCAATGCAGGGGTTGGAACCATCATGCAGGACTTATCCCCCATTATGATTCTTGTGATGAGCTGCATCTTAGGGATGCGCCGCCCCAAGTGGACAGAGATTCTATCTCTCATTCTAGCCCTTGTTGGTGTCTATCTCATTGTGACTCACGGAGACCCTAAGACGCTGTCTGTCTCTCCGAGAGCCCTTATCCTTGGTGTCCTTAGTGCAGTAGGTGTGACTGTCTATAATATGATTGCACCCTCTCTAACGAAGGATTATCCCGTTACTGTACTACAGGCCTGGTCCTTTTTAGCCGGCGGTATCTTTGTCGGTATCTTAGGTCAGGGATATGAGATTCACTATGTGCCGAATGCCATGGGAATCTTTGGAATCCTTTTTGTCGTTGCCGTTGGGAATCTGTTGGCATTCACATCCTATATCAAGGGTGTGCAGTACATCGGACCCGGCAAGGGCATCCTCTATGGATTCTCTGAGCCTGTCACTGCAGCCCTGATTGCAACTGTCCTATTTCATAGTCCCTTCGGGGTCTGGGACTTCTTAGGATTCCTATGCATCTTCCTCATGCTGCTTCTGATCTCCATATCACAGGAGAATTAATCCCCTTTCCCTACATGCCAAGAAGCTGAATCAGAAGGATCCAGGATAAACCATAGTAGGTAACGACACCAACCATATCTGTAATGGTGGTAATCAGTGGTCCAGAAGCTGCTGCCGGATCTACTCCAACCTGCTTGAAGAAAATGGGAACTGCTGTACCCACGAAGCTTGAGATTAGCATAGCAACCACCAGAGAGATACCGATGCATCCAGAGACTGCAAATGCTGCAAATAGGGCCAGATGCTTAAATAGCATAAGGTATACTCCTACGCCAGCAAGAGCCAGGATTCCCAGAACGATTCCATTGGCAGATCCCACACGGACTTCCTTCCAGATGAGTTTTAGTTTTTCCCTACCAGTTAGCTGCTCATCCATTAGGACACGAATCGTGACAGCCAGAGACTGGGTGCCCACATTACCCGCCATATCCAGAATCAGAGACTGGAAGAGCATAACAACGGTAAGCTGTGCCACTACTTTTTCAAATAATCCCACAACACTTGAAACCACCATCCCCAGGACCAGAAGCAGCATAAGCCATGGCAGTCTCTTTTTGATACTGTCCAGAAGTGGCTCTTCTAAGTCCTCCTCTGCAGACAGACCACCTAACTTCGCATAGTCTTCGCCCATACTATCATCAACGATTTCTGTAACATCCTGCGCTGTCAGTACACCCAGGATGTGATTATCTTCATCTAGAACCGGGATAGACTCCTCTGAGTAATCCTTCAGCGTCTCTATGCAGTCCTCGATTTTCTCCTCACCATAGACATAAGGGTAAGAGGTCATTACCAGATCATCTAAGGTCCTATCCCCAGCGGAAGTAATGATATCTTTTAGGTCAATGGCACCGTAGTAGATTCCCTCTGAATCCAATACATAGAGAACAGACACATTGTCGCACTCCTTGGCCTGTTCAATCAGAGACTTCATGGCCTCCTTCACCGTCATCTCACTCTCCAGCACCACATAATTCGTGGTCATACGGCTAGCAACCATGTCCTCATCAAATGCAGCCAGATGCTGCAGATTCTTCCTGGTCTCTGGATCCATCAGTTCCAGCCAGGCTTCCTTTTTCGGCGAATCACTTTCCTTTAGGAGATCAACCGCCTCATCGGATTCCATCTTTTCGATGACCTGAGCTGCTCTAGTCAGAGACATTTCCTCCAGAAATTCATCCGCATTCTCTGTATACTCCAGCACCTCCGCCAGATGCTCATTAGACAGTACCCGGTAGAATCTCTGCCGTTCCTTCACGTCCAGACGGGTCATAGCATCTGCCAGATCACTTCCATGATACTCGTTAATTGCATCCTTTAGCACTTTTGGAGAGTTCTTCCCTCTCATCAGAGTCAGAATCTCCTCTACATAATTTCTCTTCTCATTCATCACACGTTTCCTTCTAGGGCAGCAATCAATCCCATAGCAAGTCCTCTTGCTACAGGTTCATTCCTGCACCACAAAAAGAGGTACTGTCTCCAGCACCGTTACCAATTATTCGTGTTTATGAATCTTATCTAGAAATGTAAACCGTCCGTGAGCTTTGATCTATCCTCGGACATGAACTGTCAATCGTTCTGAATTAAGAATCCTACCAATCACATAGAAATGAAAAAAGGCTGCGAACAGGATTCACTTCCAGCTTAAGACTTCGACTCACGCCATCACTGCCGTCCATCCTGTTCACCTCCTTTGAAGTAACAATTACTATAACCAATACCACTATAACACCTTCACCCCAAAATGGAAGTGGTTACTTATATTCTTCCTGTAATTCCAGTTTCTGTGGTTCTCTTAGATAGGGTGACAACCAGCTGGTTCGGAAGGCCTCTAGTTTTAATGGCTCCCAGTCAGAGATCGGATTCCCCTCCTTAAATAAGTCCTTATGCAGAGGATGCTCTTCCCAGCCAAAGCACTTCGGGTTATAGAGCACATCCCCGCAGATTGGATGACCAGCGTAAGCCATATGGACTCGGATCTGGTGGGTTCTGCCATGCTCAATTGTCACATGTAATAGCGTACGATTCCTCTCATAGTCACGCTCCACCACAGTCGCATGGGTGGTAGCCTCCTGCCCATCCATATGGACCTCACGAACCATTAACACATCTGGTCTCTGGCGGATTGGCTTATCCACAGTAAAGGAATCCTCCTCCACAATTCCATCCACCCAGGCGCGGTAGACCTTATGATAGTCCCCTTCCATACGCTCCACCGTAAGGATTCCTGCCGCATCAGAATTCTTCGCAAATAATACGATACCAGAGGTATCACGGTCTAATCGACCAATGGGAAAGATCTTCCCCCGGGCCAGTCCGAGATGCCAGGCCACCTGATTGGCCAGGGTATCTGCATAGTGTCCTGGCGAAGGATGGCATACCACATGATCCTTCTTACGAAGGAAGATGAGATCACAATCCTCATAGAGGATCTCCAGTGGAGGTAGTAGAGCTGCTGGTGCCTCCCACACAGACTCTGAATTGGTATCATATTCTCCTACATCCGACAAGCGAATCGTGAGCGTCTGCCCTGCATGAACGCACTCATTCATATAGACATACTGTCCATCTAAGACCGAACCGTCTCTTCTATATTTGATTCGCCTTACAATCCTTTCAGACAGGTGGAGTACCTCTCTTAGATAGCGGTGGATCGTGTAATCTTCATATGCAGCATCGATGGTATAGTGGGCAAACCGCATCCCATCTCGAACTTCGATTTCTTTCATACTTCCTATTCTACACTGTTCCTCTTCTAGAAATGTAAACCAGTCCACAGCCCAATTTACATTGTCATATACCGCGGCAGTTACTTCATGTAATCGGACACATTGCTTGCATCAACTGATTCGAATGGAACCCATGCATCCTTACCATCTGCTGTAACACCTTTTACAGAATCCACCTTCTTACCAGAGCCTAGGAGAGATGCGATCTCAACCGCCTTCTTTCCCTGACCATCCGCATTCTGATATACCGTGAACTGCATGTCACCATCCTTAATGGACTGGCAACCATCTTTCGTAGCATCCACACCGAGAACTGGAATCTCTGCTGGATCAAATCCAGCTTCCTTCATGGCTTTCACAGCCCCAAGTGCCATGGTATCATTATTACAGAAGACTGCATCGAAGGACTGCTTGGTCTTGAAGAACTGCTTCATTGCAGCCTCTGCCTCAGTGTCAGACCAGTTGGCGTAATCCATGAATACCACATTGAATTTAATGCCCTTATCCTTCAGATAATTCTTAACATACTGGGTTCTCTGGATGGCACCAGAGTGGCCCTTCTCACCCTCTAAGATGACGATATTCAGTTCCTTCTTATTCAGCTTCTTGGCTACGTACTCAGCCTGATAAGAACCAGCCTGGGACTCATCTGATGCCACATAGACGTACTTATTCTTAGAAAGTGCACGACTTGGTGGCTCACTATTCACATAGACGATTGGGAGACCAGCTGCTGCCAATTCAATCTGTGGAGCAGTATCTCCATCTGCCAGACGACAGATAATGGCCTGATAGCCATCCTTTTTAGCAGAGGCTGCAGCCTTAACCTGTTCCTCTACGTTGTTACCGCACTCAACCTCAGTGAGATCACAGCCTGCATCCTTAGCAGCTGCTACCACACTATCTACTAAGAGCTTACGGTAGGCATCCTCTTTATCTGTTCCGATGTAGAGAAGCTTCACACCGGACACTGCCTGAGAAGAACCAGAACCACTGCTCTTCTTAGATCCACAACCAATAAATAATCCAAGTGTCATAATTCCAGTCAGGAGCATTACGGCACACTGTTTCATTCTAAACTTACTCATGTCTAGCCTCCTTAAATCTTAAACTGATTAACATAATCAGTAAGGCTATCGGATGTATCTGCCAGAGCCTGGGAGTTATCTGCCACATCCTGGCTGGACTTTGTAATATCCTGTGCCTTTTCAACCATTGCCTGGGAGGTCTGCAGGATCTCAGTAGAAGATGCAGCCTGCTCTTCTGAAATCGCTGCTACATTAGAGGCAACGTCATTCACCTTATCTACATCAGCCACCATATCGCGAATCAGTTCGTCTGACTTCTGGATATTTGAGAAGATGGAGTCGAAGGTAGCAACTGCCGAATTAATCAATTCTGTATTGGCACGAATTGACTCCGCAGAAGCATCTGCCTGACTTACTACATTAGCGATCAGGGAACGAACCTGATCAATTAATCCTGCAATATTATTGGCAGAATCAGAAGATGTATTGGCCAGTTTACCGATCTCAGTTGCTACTACAGCGAAGCCCTTACCAGCTTCACCAGCACGAGCCGCCTCGATACTTGCATTCAGGGATAAGAGGTTGGTCTCCTCTGCAATATCGCTAATCAGACCGACGATCTCTGTAATCTTCTCAGATGCATTACCAACTTCGTTAATGGAACCTACCAATGCGTTATTAGACTCTTCGATCTGACTCATCGCAACAGATAAGCGCTGCATACCATCACGACCATCACGAGACAGTTTAACCGTCTCACGCATTGCATCTCCAGCTTCGTCTGACTTGGTTCTGGTATCTGATACAACCATAGCCAGTGTGGTGGCATTCTCTGCGATATCATTAACAGCTGCTGCCAGCTGATCAACGGTCTCATTTAGGCTCTTCATTGCCTCAGACTGTGCACTAGAGTCATCGAACATAGCCTTGGATACACGATCAGAGGATGCTGACTGCTCACGAAGCTTCTCAGATTCCTTATTAATAGAAGACAGCATCTGACGCATACGTGCGACGAAGTCAGATACGGATCTACCCATTGCACCGATTTCATCATTACTCTTTGCATTGACAGAGATAGTGAAGTCACCCTGGCTCATGGCAGTGATATTATCGGTGATGCCTGTCAGTGGTGCGATGACACGAGATACAATGAGACTAATCAGTAGCGTGATCAGTGCTGCTGCAATGATACCTACTACAACTAGGATCAGAACCATCTGTGTAACACTCTGATAGATGGTAGCAGTTGGGATGTAGGAGATCAGTACCCAGTCTGTTCCCTTGACCTCAGCGAAAGCTACCAGATTCTTATCTACGGTTGTAGAGTTATAGTTACGCTTCAGAACTAAGCCATTGATACCTCTCAGGAGGGAATTATCAGAGATTTCGGAGAGTTTCTGTCCAACCAGAGAGGGGTCTGGATTCGCCAGCATAACTCCTGTATTGGTATCTACCAGGAATGCAGATGCGCCAGACATCTTAACACCAGAATTAACGATGGTGGAGATCTTATTCAGAGACAGATCTGCTGCTGCCACCTTGACCTCATCGGTTCCATCATTCAGCATACCTGTAGCACTGATTACCTGTTCACCCTGAGGGTTGGTGTAGGCTGCGCCATAATTCATATTGATGCTGTTTAAACCCTGCTTATACCACTCCGTTCCTGTTGGATCTCCAGTCATCTTATTCTCAGTATCTGCTGCCTGATAGATCTGTCCAGATGCTGTAGCGATACGGATTCCGTCCGCAGTATTCTTATTGTAACCATAGAAGCTGTCCAGAATGGTCTGGATGGTTGCACCGTCAGCTGATAGGCTCTCAATTGCCTTCTTCTCACTCTGGAAGTTCTGTAGATTCTCATCCAGCCAAGCCTCAATCGACTCCTGCTGATTCTCTACAGACGAAGATAATTCTTCTGTTGCCATGGTCTTGATTCTGCGTCCAGAGACAACTGCTGCTACGGTAACCAGCACCACAATTGTAACTAGAACGGCAGGAAGAATTGACAGCAAAAGTTTCCGGCGTAGTCCGCCTTTTCCTCTTGTCTTATTCTGTTTTGCCATATTGTCCTCCTATTACTTATGAACCTACATCAGACACCATACCAATTATTGTAATAGATTGATAGGGGTTATGGAGAACTCTCGTCATTTTTAATAAAAATTTTATTCTTTTCTATACAGTTTTATGCATTTCCCTAGTGTATTTTCGTATGTTATTCCCATGTGGAATCAATTTCACATTTTGCATCGCTTCATTTTCCAAATGTTTATTTGTAATTCCATCACAAACTAACTACAATGACTGTATATAAAAAGGTAGATTACCAACCGAAGGGACGGTTTACATTTATGAAGAAGAAAAAATGGATCCTTCGAATCCTGGCAGCCATCTGTGTGACTGCAATCGTGGTGTCTGGTGTCCGACTCTATCGGATTTACAGCGACTATAACAAGTCCAATCATCTCTACGATGATCTAAGTAAGAAGGTCACTAAGACCAAAGCCAAGTCCGATCAGAAGTCATCTGAATGGTATGAGCTCTGCACTGTAGACTTCAGCCAGCTACAGGCTACCAATAAGGAAGCCATCGCCTGGCTCTATGTGGAGAATAATGAGACCATTAGTTATCCGATTATGTACTCTGGCGATAATGATAAGTACTTAAGAACTGCTCTGGATGGTTCCTCTGCAATCGCTGGCTCCATCTTCCTAGAGGGTGATAATACAGCGGACTTCACAGATCTACATACTCTGATTTACGGTCATAATATGCGTAACCGCAGTATGTTCGGGTCTCTAAGGGAATATAAGAATGATCCAGACTACTATAAGGATCATCAATACTTCCAGGTGATCACACCGACTAAGGCCTATCGCTATCAGATCTTCGCCTACTCCGTTGTCGACCCAAATGCAGATGTCTACACGGTCTATAAGGGAGACTTAGGAGATGAGAAGTATGGGACCTTCCTGGAGAGTCTAAAGAAAGGCTCCCTTCGGGATACTGGTGTGGATGTCACTGCCAATGATCGGGTTGTGACCCTCTCCACTTGTACAGGGCAGGATGACCGCTTCGTGGTCCACGGCAAATTGATTGCCACACATGATATGTGATACAAAATCAAACTAGGAAAAAATATTTGTAAGTAGGAAGCAATTAGAAGCAATTAGAAGAGATATACCATGACACACAAGAATATCAACATAAATGAGGGCGGCTATAGCATCCGCTCACTCCTATATTATGGCAAGGACTTAAAAACAGTCGACCATGTAGTAATCGCAACATACGGTTTCGGCGGTGTGAAGGAGAATCACGCCATCGAGAAATTTGCTGAGCGAATCATCGGAAAATATAAGAATTACGGTGTCATCACCTTCGACTGGCCTTGTCACGGTGCAGATGCCAGAAAGAAATTAGACCTATCAGAATGCCTAACCTACCTGGATCTGGTGATTCAATATATCAGGGCAAATATAAACCCAGATAAAATCTACAATTATTCCTCTAGTTTCGGAGCCTTCGTCACATTAGACTACCTAAGCAAAAAAGGAAATCCCTTTGACAGAATCGGTCTCCGCTGCCCTGCCATTAAAATGTATGATGCTCTAACTGGCACCCTGTCAGAGGATGACTGGAGCAAACTAAATAAGGGGAAAGAGATCCTCATGGGCTTCGATCGAAAGATGAAGATTGGTTCAGACTTCCTAAGCCAAATGAAAGAAGCCGATGTAACTAAGAACGATTACATCGACTTCGCAGATTCTATCCTTATGATTCAGGGAACTTCTGATCAGATGGTTCCAATAGATGCCACCATTCAATTTTCAGAAGATAATGTCATTGAACTAATCCAGGTAGAGGGAGCTGATCACCCATTCTCCAATCCCAAGCATATGGATCTAGCCATCGCTAAATTTATTGAATGGTTTCAGGATTAAGTGTGTTCTAATATTCTATACCTCTAATTTCAAGAATATTATACACATTATTTTCCCTTCGCTTCCTTCTCTCGATCGAAGGCAATAAGTTTTGCAATGATTTCATCACATATTTCATCTGTAGACTTATGATCTGTTTCTACGATGACATCTGCAACGGATAGGTACTTCTCTCTACGCTGCCCTAACAGATTATCAATGAATTCCACATTCATATTATTATTAAGGATTGGACGGCTATCGCTATCCTTCACACGATCTAAGATGGTCTGAGGCTCTGCTGTAAGTAATACAATTCGACCATTCTTCTTCATATGATCTGCATTATCCGGGCGAAGAACCACACCTCCACCGCATGAAATAATGCACTGCTTTACCTTCTGTAATTCAATAAGGCAATTGGATTCTAGATTTCGAAAATAGATCTCACCATACTCAGAGAAGATCTCTGTAATCTTCATACCCTGCTTTTCTTCAATTAATTCATCCATCTCAATTCGAGTCATCTCAAGCTTACGCTCAAGCTCCTTCGCAATGGTGGACTTACCAGCACCCATAAATCCAATGAGGAATACATTATAATCAAAGAGTGCCTTCGCCTGCACGCGACGAGAGTTCTTCATGATGTACTTAAATACATCTAGGATCTCTTCTTCAAATTCATTATTAACCAGATGCTCCTCTAATTCCTTGGTTTGTTTTGCTTCCTGCTCTGGCTGAAGGATCGGGATACCTGTTTCCTTCTTATAAGCGATAACATCCTGAATTAATGCCATTCGATCTGCCAATGCATCAATCAGTCGATTATCTACTTCACGAATTTTCGCTCTTGTCTCCCCCAATTTATTCTTGTCAGCCATCTGTCTTCTCCTGTAATCTTTTTTCAATAAAATAATCGTATCTAAATCACATCTCAACGCAGCCTTTGATTTCATCTGCGTCTCATTCCTCTAGATACGATTATATATTCGAAACCATATAACTTCAACACTTTATTTATTGAAAGCGTTGAAGTGTTTATTATTTCTCTGCTCCAGGCATATAAGCCTTTACCAGATCTTTTTCTACACTCTTTTCAATCGCCTTATACACATCATCCTCTATGGAGACACACGCCCTTCTCTTTATTTTCAGAATTAGATGCTGTCATGAATTAAAGTCAGGATGGTCCCAAGGTCCTTGGCATTCATCTGTCCAGGCGCAGATACCTTGCCAACTGCTCCGAATGTGGCAGCGGATCCAAATACCTCACCACAGAGACGAGAGATCAGTCCAGTACCGGCCATAGACATGGTGATGATTGGACGATCTGCATAATCATTAGCCATAGCTTCTGTTGCAGATAGAAGGGTTAATACATCCTTCTTATTCTGGGGCATTACTGCAATCTTAGGGATATCAGCTCCTAAGTCCTGCATCTTACGAAGTCTGTATACCAGATCCTCCTTCGCAGGAGTCTTACCAAAGTCATGGTTCGAAGCAACTACCTTCACATTATTCTTGTGAGCAGCTTCGATGATTTCCTTCACATAATCATCACCTGTGAATGCTTCCACATCAACCATATCAACCAGACCTGTTGCTGCAATCTTAGAATTCAATTCTACATATGCTGCAGGCTCGATTGCCTTCTCGCCACCCTCTTTAGCGGTACGGAAGGTGAAGAGAATTGGCTTATCTCCTAATACATCACGGAGAGCTTTCGCTGTATCTTCAACTTTCGCGAAATCAAATACATCCTCGAACCAGTCAACACGCCACTCAACGATGTCATACTTCACTTCGCCGAAGGATTTTGCTGCAGAGAGGATGTCTTCCTTGGTCACACCTACGATAGGAACAATAATCTTAGGAGTTCCCTCGCCGATTTTGACACCACGTACTTCTACAATATTCATGTCTTCATCTCCTATTTGTAATCATTTTCTTTCTCATGTAAGCAAAGCGCTATTGCAGGGCCTAATATCATCATGTCACTTTAGCGCTTTCCTTCATAGAGATTTCTGAATGAATTATATAAGGAATTACTCAGCAGACTCATTGTAGCAACATTCCTTTTTTACATACTATTCAGCAAAGAACTTGGCCTTTACTTCATCAACTGGCATGTCTACCCCCATCCATAGCTTGAATGCAGCCACTCCCTGCCAGAGAAGCATGCCTTTCCCATTCACCACCTTACAACCATGATCCTTAGCATCCTTCAAGAGCTTCGTTTCTAGTGGATTATAGACAGTATCGGCAACCACCAGTCCCTCATGGAAGACGGACATATCATCAACTACAGACTTATCGTCCATTGGTTTCATTCCAACGATGGTGGCATTGACCAGGATATCGCTGTCTAGAATCTCACGCTTAAAGGCTTCCCTATCCTCTAGATCAATGACATTTACCTTACAGTCAGGGACCTCTGCCATAATCTTTTCTGCAGTCTCTTGGATTCGAGAGAAGAACTTATCCTTTCGATTAAAAATAGAGATCTCTCTTGCGCCGTCTAATGCACTCTGCACCTCAATGGCTGTGGCTGCTCCGCCGCCACCCACAACTGTGATCTTCTTTCCCTTTACTTCTACTCCGTGATCTCTTAGATTCTCATTGAATCCAACACCATCTGTAATGTGACCAACCAGTTTTCCATTTTCATTTACAATGGTATTCACTGCGCCAATAATCTTCGCAGCTGGTGACAGTTCATCTACATTCTTTGCTGCTGCAATCTTATCCGGCATGGTGACATTCACACCACGCATATGAAAGGTCCGAACCGCATTCAATGCATCCGGGACCTTCTCCTCTGGTACATCAAAGGCCACATAGACATAGTCTAGTCCCAGCTTATCAAAGCTATAGTTATGCATTGCTGGTGATGCGCTGTGACCAACTGGTGATCCTAGGAGTGCAAGTAGTCCTGTCTTTCCTGTGATTCTCTCTGTGCCCATGTGTTTGTCCTCTCTTTTCTTTTACTTCACTGCGTTGACGTGTAAAACAAGTATAGCAAAGAAAATGATATTTGCAAATATTGTTTCTCATTTTCTTACTTCAATTCTATTCCCATGAATCCTATAATTATTCTATCTAATTATACATCCATGGGGGGGAGAAATACATGACACCACAGGACTTAATTACTCTAATTCTTATGATGATATCCGAGATACCATGCATGAGGAGGATATGATTATCCTTGTAGATTGTCAAAAAGGGACCAGTAATACCCTGGATCTCATCGGAGATGAACGAGCAGTTATCGATCATCATCCTGTAGTTGACGGAAGCTATGAGTATGCTGATCTTCGAATTACTGGAGCATGTGCCAGCATCATCTCTAGCTACTATCAGGAACTGGGAATCCGTCCATCTAAGAAGGTGGCTACGGCACTGCTCTATGGATTGAAGATGGATACCTTCCAGTTTTCTCGTGGAGTCACTCCTTTTGACATCCGCATGTTCAGTTACCTCTTTAATTTCACTGATCCGGCACTACTGAAGGGTCTAGAGACCAATAATATGGAATTTTCGGATCTAAAGGCCTATGGTGTCGCCATTGAGAACATCCAGGTCTTCGGAAATATGGCATTCTCCCATGTGGACTTCATCTGTCCAGATGCTTTGGTGGCCGTTCTATCGGATTTTCTCCTATCCTTAGAGGAGATTGATGTGGTCTGTGTCTATGCGAGAAGACGTGACGGCATGAAGGTATCTGTCCGCTCTGAGCGTCCCGATGTCCATGCTGGATCACTTGCTAGGGAGGCTCTAGATGGCTGGTGTAAGGCTGGCGGTCATGCCGTTATGGCTGGTGGATCCATCCCTGGTGATATTGTAAAAGAATTTGGGGACGGTATCGATGAGGCCATCGTGGGGCGCTTTCTAAAGGTGTTAAATATGTAAACTTTCACTATATTTTCTGCTATAATAATTACCATATTGGACACAACTAACAATCACTTGTCCATTTTATACATCATGCATCTACATCAAATAGGGGAAGGGGAGGATGTAATGGATTATAGTAAGTATTTCCTCATGATTAATGAGGAGGACGAGGAGGAGACTGCTCGTATTGTCATCGACTACACTTTGACGAAAACAGGGGAGTTCATCCCATGGGATCAGGCCACAATGGAAGCCCATATCCCATCGGAACATGGTAATCTCAATCATGTCTGTCGTGTCACAGATCAGGCTGGACACAGTATCTATATCAAACAAGCAGGTCTTGAAACCCGCATCTCTAAGGATCTAACTGCTACAGTGGATCGTAATCGTCAGGAGTCCGAGATTCTCCAGATCGAGGAAAAACTGGCTCCTGGCATGGTTCCTCATATCTACTTCTATGACACTACAATGAGTGCCTGCGGTATGGAGGACTGTAGCGACTTCATCGTCATGCGAGATGCAATGTTAGAGCATAAGACCTATCCACGCTTCGCAGATGAGATTTCTACTTTCATGGTGAATACACTGCTCTACACTTCGGACATCGTCATGGATCACAAGGAGAAGAAGGAACTAACCAGACGCTTCATCACTCCAGATCTAGATGATATCACAGAGAAGCTGGTACTTATGGAGCCATACCTGGGTGCTAAGCGTAATCATATCTATGAGCCCAATCGAGACTTCATCCAGCGGGAGCTCTATCAGGATGAGGCTCTGCACCTGGCTGTTTCTAAGCTGAAATTCAACTTCATGAATAATGCCCAGGCCCTTTTACATGGAGATTTACACACTGGCTCTGTCTTCATCAAGCCAGATGCCATCAAGGTATTCGACTGCGAGTTTGGCACCTTCGCTCCCATGGGCTATGACATCGGTAATGTAGTTGCCAACATGATCTTCGCTTATGACAATGGCTTATCCACAGGAGACGACAAGTTCTGCGACTGGTGCCTAGACACCATCGAGGAGACCATCGATCTCTTCATTGATAAGTTCAATGCCGCCTATGACCAGGCTGTAACGGAACCTATGGCTAAGGTTCCTGGGTTCAAGGAGGACTACCTGGCCTCTATCCTTCGAGACACTGCGGGATATGCAGGCACTGAGCTCCATCGCCGGACAGTAGGTATGGCCAATGTCTTAGACGTAACCTCTATCACAGATCCCGACTGTCGCCTACGTGCGGAGCGACTGAATATCCTGGCCGGCAAGGAATTCATCCTGCATCAGGAGGACTACCAGACTGGTGATGACTACGTGAAAACCATCCTGCGATTGACGGAAGAGTTATAGGACAGGCTGGGAATTGGAGCATGGTATACATTTCTAGGAAGGAATAGATAGGCGATTCGACTGGAGAATTCATTTCCAGGAAGGAATAGATCGGCGATTCGACTGGGGAATTCATTTCCAGAAAGGAATTGATCGGCGATTCGACTGGGGAATTCCTAGTCCAGTTACATAATAGGAGGACATATGAATCAGAAACTAGACGACTTCTTCGAGAAAGTCATAACTGTAAAGTGGGGGCCCGATCGAGAGTCCGTGGACATCATCGACCAGACACTGCTGCCGGGCACCATCAAGCGCATCCAAATCCGTACTCAGGAGGAGATCTGGGAAGCGATTAAGAAGCTTCGTGTCCGCGGTGCACCAGCGATCGGAGTCTGTGCTGCCTATGGTATCGCCGTGGTGGCAAATCAGTTTCCTGACAGCGACTACCAGGACTTCGCCCAGCGCTTCCACGAGGCGAAGGAGTATCTGGCGTCCTCACGTCCTACTGCGGTGAATCTCTTCTGGGCGCTGAATCGTATGGAGGACACCCTCCGGGCAAATGTAGACCAACCGGTAGCCTCCATCAAGGAAATCCTCTATCGTGAAGCAGAAGCGATCCGAGATGAGGATGTGGCTATTAGTAGAAATATCGGCGAAATCGGCTTTGGCTTGCTGCAGAGTCTGAAGGTGGATGGCGAGGAGTTGGGCATCATGACCCACTGCAATGCAGGTACTCTGGCCACTGCGAAGTATGGCACTGCCACTGCTCCGATGTACATCGCCCTAGAGCATGGCTGGAAGGGCACAGATATGCATGTCTACTGTGACGAGACCAGACCTCTCCTGCAGGGTGCGAGACTGACTTCCTTTGAATTAAGTAATTCTGGAATCACTACATCTGTACAGTGCGACAATATGGCCTCTCTTCTCATGAAGTCCGGCCGTGTGAAGATCATCTTCGTTGGATGTGACCGGGTCGCACGTAATGGCGATGCTGCCAATAAGATTGGAACCAGCGGACTTGCCATCATCGCAAAGCACTACGGCATTCCTTTCTTCGTCTGCGCACCGAGCTCCACCATCGACATGAATACTCCAACTGGTGATGACATCCCAATCGAGATGCGAGATCCTGAGGAGATCAAGTCCATGTGGTACACCGAGCCGATGGCTCCTGCTGGCGTAGATGCTTCCTTCAATCCTGCCTTTGATGTCACCGATCATAACCTGATCACAGGTATCATCACAGAGAAGGGTCTCTGCCAGGGGGACTATGAGAAGGCATTTCTGGAGCTTGGGATCTAATTGACTGCTGGAGCTTGGATTCTGATTGTTTTGAGAGCCTCTGCGGAGGCTCTTTTTTTGTGTTTCGCCTTATTTGCTTGGTAAGCCAAATTTGGATGATACAGACCAACTTTCCGACCGCTGCAGGCCTAGCTCTCCGGCTTGTGTTTCGCCCATATCCCCTGGCGCGTCAGTAAAAGGCGAACTCCCTGCCTACTTGACCGCGAGAACTTGCTTCCTTTTTCGTTTGTTTCGCCCATATCGCTCGGTAAGCGGAATTTGGATGATACAGACCAACTCTCCGTCCTCGCTTCCTGTAAAAACACAAATTTTCTATAAAATACTTAAAAATTTGGTCAAAAACTGATTACGAAAAATTTTCTACAAAATTTCCCAAAAGGATTCGATAATAATTATTATTAATTTCGATATGGTAAAAAAAATTGTATCTGATATAATACATTTCAGATGTGTTAATTTTTTAACAAGGTTGTATACAAAATTACAGTCCCACCTACTTAACACATACATTTTAGGTCATAATCAACCTCAGCAAATGTAAGGAGATCATTTTGAAGGTTTTAGTAATCAACTGCGGTAGCTCATCCCTGAAGTTCAGACTCTTAGAGATGGAGACAGAAAAGGTTTTGGTAAAGGGTCTGTGTGAGCGAATTGGTTCCCAGTTCGGACACTTCCGCTACGAGCCAACCAATGCCGAGCGTTTAGAGCGTGATGTGGATCTGCCAGATCACGATGCAGCGGTTCGCATGGTCATCGAAACCATGACAAGCGAGGACCACGGTGTTATCTCCGATGTGAATGAGATCTCTGCTGTAGGACATCGTATCGTACACGGTGGTGATAAGTTCTCTCACGCAGAGGAGCTTACTCCAGATGTTATCTCAGAGATTGACGAGTGCTCTGCACTTGCTCCAATCCATAACCCAGTAAACCTGATGGGTATCTACGCATGTCAGAAGTACCTGCCAGAGGTAACCATGGTTGGCGTATTCGATACAGCATTCCATCACACACTTCCTGAGGAAGCATATCTCTATGGTATTCCATATGAGTATTATAAGAAGTATAAGATTCGTCGTTACGGCTTCCACGGAATGAGTCACGAGTATGTATCTCGCCGTACAGCAGACGTTATGGGCGTTCCATACGATAGATGTAAGCAGGTTATCTGCCACTTAGGTAATGGTGCATCCATCACAGCTGTTCGTAATGGCCAGTCCGTTGATACCTCCATGGGTTACACCCCTCTCGAGGGTATCATCATGGGAACACGTTCTGGTTCCATCGATCCAGAGATCATCAATGTAATCTCTAAGAAGGAAGGCTTAGAGATGCAGGGTGTAATGGATGTCCTGAACTATAAGTCCGGGGTATACGGTCTGAGTGACTTCCTATCCTCTGACATCCGTGACCTGACCATTGCCTATGGTAAGAATGATCCCAATGCCATCCGCGCGCTGAATACCTATGTATACTCTATCGTGAAGTACATCGGTTCCTACGTAACTATTATGGAGGGCGCAGATTCCATCACCTTCACCGCTGGTGTCGGAGAGCATAGTTCCTTCGTACGTAAGCTGATCTGTGAGAAGTTATCCTTCTTAGGTGTGAAGCTGAATGACGTAGCCAATGATAATGTAGAGGGCGAGGCACTGATCTCCCTTCCAGATTCTAAGATCTCTGTCTACGTCATCCCAACCGATGAAGAGTTGGCAATCGCACGTCAGACCATGGAATTAATCAACAGCAAGGCTGACAAAGCATAATACAATCCCCAGGTCACTTGTCAGCTGGCCTGGGGTTTTTATCTATTCATAAATGTAAACCAAGCTCTGATATGCTTTTTTCAGCCAGGATGTCTGCAAATCGTTTGTTATAATCTACGATGTACTATAATCAATATTGGCCTGAAAACATGGCATCGGTTTACATTTCACAAAGGGGAGAATCTAGAAAAGGAGAGCACATGAAGGTACTAGTCATCAATTGTCGTAATGCATCCATGACTTTTGAATTATATGAGATGGAGACCGAAAAGCCACTGGTGAAGGGGGTCTGTAAGCGCATCGGGTCCAAGTTTGGGCACCTCCGCTACGAGCCAACCAATGCTGGCCGTCTGGAACGTGATGTAGACCTGCCTGACCATGATGCGGCTATGAAGATCATCGTAGAGACCATGATCAGTCCGAATCACGGCGTCATCTCTGACATCAATGAGATCGATGTCATCGGACACCGAATCGTCCATGGCGGTGATAAGTTCAAGAAGGCCGCTCTATTGAATAAAAAGGCGCTAAGCGATATCGAAGCCCTGACAGAACTGGCTCCATTCCACAATCCACTGAATTTGAAGGGTATCTATGCATGTCAGAAGTACCTGCCAGGTATTCCGATGGTGGGTGTCTTCAGTACTGCCTTTCACCAGACCATGCCAGAAGAGGCTTACCTATACGGTATCCCATACGACTACTATAAGAAGTATAAGATTCGTCGCTACGGCTTCCATGGCATCAGCTACGACTTCGTCGCTCGTCGTGCAGCGAAGATCATGGATGTCCCATACGACCGCTGTAAGCAGATCATCTGCCACCTTGGTGATGGTGCATCTGTCTGTGCCATTAAGAATGGTAAGTCCATCGACACCTCCATGGGCTATACCCCATTAGAAGGTGTCATCATGGAGACACGCTCCGGTTCCATCGATCCTGAAATTCTGAATGTAATCTCCAAGAAAGAGGATCTCAATATGGAAGAGGTCATCGACACCATCAATACAAAGTCCGGTGTCTATGGCCTTAGCAACTTCCTGTCTTCGAATATCCAGGACATCTCCGATGCCTATGGTAAGAATGACCCCAATGCCATCCGTGCTATGCATGCCTACACCTACTCAATTGCCAAGTACATCGGTGCTTACGCTACCGTCCTAGAGGGTGTAGATGCAATCACATTCACTGGTGAGGTCGGTGAGCATAGCGCTCTGGTTCGTAAGCTGGTCTGTGACCATCTCAAGTACTTCGGAATCGTCATCAATGATGTCCGCAATGTGACTATGAAGAAGGAAGCTCAGATCTCCCTTCCAGAGTCAGCGATCCGGGTCTATGTCATCCCAATCGATGAGCAGTTAGCCATTGCTAGACAGACCGCAGAGCTCTATTCCACTCTGTGATAAATGTAAACCAAGTAGAAAACTGGTGCATTCCTTTTGTAGGGTGCACCAGTTTTTTCAACAATATCGATTTATCGTTTTTTTATCGATTCTGATGACAGAAATGAAATTTATTCCATATTTCCTGCAAATATCTTTTCTATTACAATCTGTGTCATATCCTGCACCGACTCAGCATAACCATTCCTTGCCCACTTCATAAATATACCGAAAAGTCCATAGGCAAGGTAGGAGCTTTCGTAGGTATCAATGGACTGCCCTATGTCGCCATCTGTCATTATGATCTCATAGGCCGACAAGATTGCTTGCATTTCTTGAAGCAAACACATAAGGAGGCGTTATTATGGGAAACACAAAAGCAAAGAGCAAACGGAAAAAGTTTTTTGTCATCCTAGGAATTATCATTGTGGTGATTGCATTAAGCATATTTATTCTTCTGAAGCTGACAATCCTCAAGTCCTTCCCGATGCTCAAGGGTGAACCAGAGATTGGCAAGTGGTATGATGTCAAGGTAGACAGTGCAAAATCTTCTGACGGCAGCGAATGGCACGGCATCTTCCGCAAGGGCACTGAAAACAAGGTGGTCGTGTATTTCTTCGGCGGCGGTGTGAGCATCACCCCTAAGACGTCCGAGGGAGGTAAAAAGTTCTATGCAACGAATATGACAGCTCACTCCTACTTTATGATGGATGGCACGAAACGGCTGTGAATTTATGGAAATCTCCGACTCAGATTTCAGACAGACTGACCACAAACAACCTTGTCCTTGACAGTCTTACTGCACTCCATGAGAAGCGTGGTGAAAGCATAAAAATACTCTTTGACTGCTCCTATCGTGACGATACACTAATGCAGTATCAGTCCTATATCGACAGTGGAAAAATGGATAAAACAAAAGAGCTTGGCGATAACTTCCAACGTAATCTGAAAGAAATGGTAAAAGGGTTGCAAGCAAATATCCCCAATGTTGGCATATATATCTGGAACTTCGGAGAAGATGAAGACACCCATAATACCCAGCATACAATTATCTCTTCAAATGTGTTTGACAAGCTCGGAAACAACCGAAGTGTCGGAGAATGGATATTTGATGCGGTAAACGGTGATGTCAGAACTTATGGATTAGAACTGCTCGATTGAGCATTTACTTCAAAAAGCACCGCCCACTATAATGTGGACGGTGCCAATATTTTCCTCTAAATATATTTACTTCTATTCTTTGTAAAATCCCAACATTCTAGTATCACTAATATTACTGTTAAGAACAGAATACAAAAAAAGGAAATATCACTCTTCCATAAAGTTACTGGTATCAATAGTCCCAATAAAACGCCAAAAAGAATAAAACGTCTTCCGACAATCGTACATACTTTACTAACATCTAGATCTGAATAATCTCCTGTTACAAATAGTAAAGCCATACCCTTGTTCTTAGCCTTTCTTAGATAGATACCAAACAACAACATAACTACCGCATAAACGATATGAAATATCAACTCTTGCATATCATCACCCCACATATATATAGACGTTTCCATGAAACAAAAGGTTCCATCTTCTCTCCAATAGCAATCGCCATATCAACGTACATATTATAATTTTCATTATTTTACTTTGCTATCACGGCTTCACCATGTTTTACAAATTGCATACTGAAGAAAGCTGCTGCCATGAAGATAGCTGCATAGATAAAAAGCACATTATATCCAACATAATGCATAAGCCAGCCTGTAGCCACCGGCGTCACTATCTGTGCCGCCATACTGAAGGTATAATATAGTCCGGTAAACTTTCCTATCTCACTGCCCTTACACATTTCAAGAACCATAGGCAGAGAATTTACGGAAATTGAGGCCCAGGCCATTCCAACAAGCAGAAAAATTGCATAGAGTGCAGGAGTAAACTTTCCAATGGTTAATGTATAGATAAAGGAAGCAATGAAGGAAATCGTCATTGTTATAATCCCCGACAATATCATTTTCTTTCGGCCGAACTTTCCGGAAAGCCATCCGATGGGTAAATAGCAGAGAATCGCTCCACCATTTGCAACCAAAAGACAGGTATTTGCCTCCCCAAGAGACATGCTCCATTTCGCATTAGCATACGTTGTGAACCAAGTAGTTACGGCATTATATGAAATGAACCAAAATGCAATCGATACAAGAAGAAATGCAAGAGACTTTTTTACATCCGAAGGAAAATCATTTTTTGAAACAACTTTGGATGTCGCGGAATCTATCATGATCTCTTCTGTCTTTTGCTTATGTCCATCATGGGAGACTGCTCCGGACGATCCACTCTTTGTATCAGCTTCATTAGCTGCTTCCGAAAGTTTTCTTTCATTGACAGTAAACATAACAATGAGAAGAGCAGCTATCATTATGAGACTTACGATCATAAAAATCGGAAGATAATCAACATGTTTTAATCCCTTTGTCCTGGATTTTGAATAAAGAAAAGCAGATATCAAAAGATATGCGATCCCGCCCAGAGCCCCCATTAGATTTATTATGGCATTAGCCTGAGATCTTAGCGGTTTCGGTGTAATATCCGGCATTAATGCAACCGCCGGGCTTCTGTAAGTTCCCATAACAACAAGCAGCATACAAAGCACTATTATAAAAAGATAAATTTTGCCCATTGAAGGTGCATATGAATAGCTGTTGTCTATAAGCGGCAAAAGAAGCGAAAGAATCACGGCAGCTATTGTTCCAAACAGAATAAATGGCTTTCTTTTTCCCATAGAACTTTTACAATTGTCGGATATAGTACCGAACATAGGAAGAAGAAAAAGCGCCAATACATTATCTAGGGCCATAATGACACCAGATATCGTCTCATTCATATGAAAAGTATTGGTAAGTATAAGTGGAATAATTGTATTGTACATCTGCCAAAAAGCAGAAATAGACAAGAAAGCGAAACCAACACGAACAGTCTGACCAATTTTTAGTTTCATAAAGATCTCCCCCTGTAGTTTTAACGCCCACCCCTCGATATATGAGGTTATTATAACAAAATATTTAAAAAAAAATGAAATACCGGCCCAAACAATTATTAAAGATCTGACTGTGCGAAATAGTTCATAATAAGGCATTCCAGAATGAATTTTCAAATTCTGCGCATCTTACAAATATTTTGCAAAGCTTATCTGCTCTTTCACTGTCAATATCCTGTGTTTTTTTGTCTATCATATCAATCCAGAGTTTGTTACTGAAAAGATAGTCACCGTCTGAATATGCATAGAACCACCCCTTATAGGGCGAATTTTCAATATCCTTCTTATATTGCTCATACATAGTCTGTCCTATATATGCGTAATTCCATGAGCATTGAAGTAAAGCGGTAAGTCCTTCGAGAATACCGCCTTCTGACATCTGCTTGTGAAGATATTTTATATATTCTTTAATAACATCGGATCTCAGGCTGTTTTTTACCTCATCATCTCCTATTCCCATTTTTTTCATCTGGGACAAATGAACCCTAAATGTTTCATTCCGGGTAGCTTCTATTATTCCGCTTAAAAAATCTGCAGTCTCTTTATCATCCGAAAGTCCCGCTGCCTCATTCAAAATATCAATATAATCAGTAAGATAAAGATAATCCTGAATCATATAATTTCTAAACAGCTCTTCCGGCAAGGTTCCTTTTGCCATCTCAACAAGAAAAGGCTGTCTTATTGCATCAATCCAGATACTCTCTGCTTTTTTATATAGCTCTTCTGATAATTTCATAGATTATTTCCTTTTATTTCTCTGCAATTATAGCAACATATCCGCCGCTCTTATATCCTTCCGAAACATCCTCTTCTTCATTAGTATATATGGGATTTCTTAACAAGGTCTGATAGAAAGTGAATTTATTTGCTCCAAGACTTTTAAGGATATTGATTTTTTCTTCACTTGTATGCCAGATACCTGATGATGCCAGTTCTATAGGATAAGGAAGTGATGGCATTGCTCCCTTAAGGTATTCATGATCATATGTATTAAGGCTCTTGCCAAGTAAATACATAAATCCAAAGGCACTTTCCTTTGGTACATCAAAAAGAATCAGCCTGCCGTTTTTCTTCAAAGCCTTAAAGCATTTATCATAGACGAGCTTCAAATTCTCAATGTATGATGTGCTTCCATTAAATAAAAAAAACGCTATCCCAGAAGGATAGCGTTCGCGTCATGATTAAAGTGACTGTTATAGTAATCAACATACATTAGTCACAGAAGTATTTCCCTACGTTGGCATTATCCAAATCAGGTTATGGGTCAAGAATCCGGCGATTCCTTCTCAGCCCTAAAAGAGCTCCCCGTTTTTTTATAAGATTATATACGTATAAAAGTAGCTTTTATCATTAACTATGATTATGCGTAGTGCCAATTTGGGGCACTTCAATTATATTAACTATCAATAGTTTTTTTGTAAAGGTGCGAATCTTCCTTTTTCTTATGATTCTATCCCCTTATATGTCCCATAATATGTACTTTAACCAAACAGAGCCTCTAGCACTACTAGAGACTCCCTATTTTGGCATTCCTAAGTAATAACCCTGGAAGAAATCTGCACCAAGCTCTTTCATAGTGTTAAACTCAGCCTCAGTTTCTATTCCTTCTGCTACTACATTCATTTTCTTCGCATGGAATGTATCAATCATTTCTTTAATACGAATCTGTCTGAACTTATCCTTATCGATATCAGTAAGTAATGTTCTATCAATCTTTACAATATCTGGATTAGCAGCGTTAACTACATCCATAGTATTAAGTCCAGTTCCAAAATCATCAATAGCAATCTGGTTATCATTAATATCCGCTATTTTTCTTTTTGCTTCAGCAATATCAATCGACAAATATGGATACTCTAACGTTTCCAAAATCATTGCTTTCTTATCTTCACCAAAGTATTCAATATATGCATTTACTTCTTCCTCTGTAAATATCTCACACGGAAATGTATTTATCGAAAGAATTTCCTTATAGCCTCTCATAAAATATGCCTGAGTTGCTCCAAATAAAGTTGCCACCTCAAGTATATGAAGCTTATCCTGTTCCTGATACTCGGTAATCAGCTCCATAACATCCTTATCGTGTGGGCGCATCAATGCTTCTCGCGCATATATTGTCTTTCCATCTGGATAAAATATTGGCTGGAATACATATTCAATTTTCAATTCTGATAATGCTGCCAAAATGTCTTCTGATAATGGCAAATCGTCAAAATAAATCATATTACTCATTTCCCAGATAAAATTGCTTATGAAAATAACCCGAAGTACTACTATTACATTATATCAAAACTTTTTTCTTAGTCTATAAGAGAAATAAGGCAAAAATAGGGCGTAGTCCTATAGAATTTACCCTTTTCCGCAAGAAAAAGTTTTGTGGTACTAATCGTTAGTACCACGATTGCTTTCTACATACTGACTGAAATCAATTATCTTTGCTGGCTTTCTCTTAGCAACAATCCCTAATCGTTCCATATCCAATTTAAAAAGTTCACTCGGATATCCATACGTATCAAATCCCTCTGGCCGGCAAATTTCTCCGTTCAGATACTCACTAAGTTCCCATTGATTCTTTGTTTCCTTCTCCAGCTTCTTACCAAAATACTGTGCATCCATTACCATTCTGTTAATGCCGCCAACCGATTTCCTACCATGAGTTTTTGTTACAATTGTATCACCTGACATTTTAAAATACTGCCCTATCTGATCCTCGGAATATCCCATTTCCTGCATCACGTCATGAATCACACGACTGATATACATTGCATAGTAATTCCAGTTTCTTGGTTCAATATCTGTCATTGCTATTGTATAACGATTGCTGGCATTTACAATAAATAAGGCATTTCTTCCTTTTATTTTCGTCAAATGTGTGTCCCAGCAGAACACAAGTGAAACACCTTTGCTTTCTTCAATCTTTGTTGTTTTTAGTCGATCTTGAACTGCTTTTGTTGCACCAATCTCCATATGTATCACCTGCTCATCTCAAGTATTCTTTTTACTTCATTCTGTAATTCATCACTAAAGTCTGATAAATCATCATATGTAATTACTTTCAATCTAATAAGACGAACTATATCCCATATTGCCTCTGATTTACTCATCTTCATGATAACACCCGGGTGACGCTTATCTTCTTTTATCCGTTTTTCAAGTTCCCAAAATTTCTCTGATGCAGGCTTTTTATCATCATTCAGAAAATCTGCATACGCTTTAACAAGACCTTCCATATAATTTTCCTGCCAGCCTGATAATCTTTCTCGAAATAGTTTCCAATCCTTTTTGCTTACATCCATGATTTTGAACCTCCTCAGTCTCATGTTAGTCTCAACAAACAATTTAAGAAATGAGACTGACTTGAGACTAACTTGAGACTAACTTTGAAATATTCTTGAATGAAAGTTTGGGTGTTACATTGAGTGCCAAATTTACTGTCATTTACTTACCTAATTTTCCATTTCCCACCATTATATGGGCTGTATCCTGCCCCAGAGAACTGTCAACGATTCCATAGGGCTATATATAATAATGAAAGTGATATATATGATAAACCAGCTTTTACACAGGAATCATATTATATTTGTGGGCTCCATTATTCTCATAAGCTACTAATGAAGCCCGAATATGAGTAAAACAAACAACAAAAACTAAACAATCTATACCTTTTCACCATTTAAAAATCTTTAATGGTGATAGCAATATCTTAAAAGGTAACAACATCAATTTGACTATCAGTATTGGAATGAATAAAACCAATTTAAACATTCCTGCAATAAGTAAACATATAAGAGTAATCATAGCTTTCCTCCCATTTTGTTTCTATGCTAGTGAATCTCCCCAAAAGGATAGTTTTCCTTTATCCCAATGACCTACTATTTCATTCGGATCTTTTTTCTTTGTCCATACCACATCCCCAGTGTATGGATAATTCTGTCCAAGAATTTTGAAATAACCTTTCTTGTCACAGGCCTCAAACAAAATCACATCTGATGAATAGGTTCCAAGATTCGCTTTATTCGTCTTGTTATAGCACATATCCGACTCTTGATACATTACATGAAGATAACCAATTTTATCAGTAAGCATTTTCTGAATTTCTGATTTATGTTTAACCTCATCATGTCCGTATGTCTGAACATATTCATTGATAACCTCAGCAACCTTAAGTCTATATTCATTTAATTCATCATTCTTCACTGGATTCTTTTCCTTTGGTATATCCAATGTCACCTTCTGTGGTAAAAAAACAGCCTTAACATCTTTAATTGATTTCTGACAACTTTTGTTGCAGAATTCTCTTATTACGCATTTAGAGCATTTAGGATTCTTAGAACATATTTCCGCTTTCTCTTCTGCACAATAACACCAGAATAAATAATCAATATCAGCAGCCCACATTCCGGTCTCTTTTGACAATCTATAAAACTCGCTAATTACTTCATACTCAGTTGCATCTTTTTTCACAGATACACCAAGTCGTTCAGCCCCCAGCATTCTTCTCATATGTTCATCCGGCTTTGCTGTATCAACTCCAACATTCCTTAGATACTCACATACTAGCGCGATACTCATCTGATTTAATTTGTATTTCGAATTTGAATCAGATAGCTTTTTTACTACTACATTAACAGGACTGCCCGTCAGAAAAGCATCTACCGATTCATAATCGGATTCTATGCTCTGTAATACTCTAACATTATGACAAACCTCTGCCATCTGCCTTTCAGCAAATCTGCCATTCGCACCAAATTTCTTTAGACCATTAAAATAGTATTCACCATCATTCTTTAAGATTTCGTTTGCTTCATAATCACAAAATAGTTTCTTTATATTATCTAATTGACTTTCAACCCTATACCATTTGTTTTGGCCTGAAATAAGAGCCAGAATCATTCCCTCAACATGCTCTTGCATTGTAAATGTTTTACCTTCTGCTCTAAGAGTCATCTTTGACTTTGACTCTGATAAATCCGCAATATGATTATACTTTAAATAATCCTGAATCTTATAAACTACATTCTTATCCATATAAAAACCTCTCAATGCCATACAGCATTTGTATACTTTCCATATCTTCCATTTCTACCGCGAACTAATTTCTTTTGATAGTCGCGTAGTTCCTCAATCATTTTCCCTGACCACCTTAATGGTCTTCCCTTTACATTATCAAGCTTCTTAGGTCTGGGGAGATACGCTTCTTGTACATTTCCGTTACTAATTTCCTTACGCTCCCATCTATACCAGTTTTCAATCGTAAAATACGATATGCCAAGCATCTCACATACGTCTTTTTTCGAATACAAATATTCATCAGCCATGACACAAACCTCCTTAAAACTTATTGAAACAAAGCATCCATTTCTTCTTCACAAATCCGCACCTGACGATAGCTTTCATTTAAAGAATTCACTATTTCATTTGCGTGTTGATCTAACTCTTTTTGTGTTGCCTCATCATACAGTGGTATTTCTATATTCCTTAAGTTGGCCACGCTGATAATCGGTGTCGTAGATCCTGACGCATACTTCATTATCTCCATCTGTCCAGCTTTACTACTCAAATAGCACTTTACATACTCTGGACTATACTGTGACCGATCAATATCAAGAATATAAGTATTACCTACCACTAGATAATTCCTATCTGCTACAGCAATTCGAAATGGATTTCCGGTCTTGCTAATTAAGATATCTCCTTGGTGCGCCTCATTTTTCCCTGGTTTTCTTAACTCTCCATGAAAATAGTTTTTTGATGTCACAACTCCGGCAATAATATCAGCCGGCAATACACATCTGATATCAGATGGTGTATCCATTATCATTTGATCCATTTCAGCAGCCGACATTGTAATGCCTCGCTTAATTTCATCAACTACCTCACCCAGTTTGATTCTATTTGCATTAACATCATTTACTTCTACATAGCGATTTGGTGTAAGTACATAATCATTCTTCGCTATTTCGCCAATCTCAACTTCAATACAACCTTTCCCTGACTTATACTTTTCCATAATAGATTCGATGATGTCATCATCTAATGAATTTACTCGTTTACCTTTTTTTCTATTTGGCACATAATCATTTCTCACATCAAGAAACTTTACCTTCGTATTATTTCTGCTAAAGATAACAAGATATGGGTTAATCCATGTATTTGCATACATCTTATCTGGCAGAAGTATTAAGCCAATCCATCTCTTTTCCTCTGCATGTATCACGTCGCCCTTTTCCCCTTTCCGTAACCGGATTCCACCTTTGCGATAAAACGGTTGATGTGGGCATCCAATAACGGAGTCCATTTATTTTTCCAAATAAACCGGTCACCGAATAAAAATAAAAATCTGCACCTGAATCGTACCCGTCGGACATGGAAAAATCCCCGCAAGTCCTTGATTTTACTGGACTTGTGGGGATTAATGTTGTTATTCAAACTCTAGAAAGGCATCAATATCTTGCGAAATTGATTTTCTTTTATAGCTACATATTGTTGTGGTTTTACGCTTATTCCAGCAATTCTTTTGCTTTTTATAACTTTTTGTAACCAAAATGCAACCATCAACCTTGCATAAGATTGTAAGGCCTGATATCTGACATATCAACAATCTTACCTGTTACCTTAAGCATATCAAGATCATACTGATTCTGAATGTTAAGCCAAAACTGGGGAGTTGTTCCAAAGTACATTGCGAATCTCATAGCAGTGTCAGCTGTAATTCCTCTCTTTCCGTTTAGAATATCACTGATTCTCGACTGAGGAATATGAACCTCCTTGGCAAGTCTATATGCTGTTACATTCATTGGTTCCAAGAACTCCTCCTGTAATATTTCTCCAGGTGATACAGGTCCTAAATCTATCATATAGGTCACCTCCTTAGTTATAATCTCCAATTTCTTCAATAATTACGTTTCCGTTATTCCAATAGAAGCATATTCTATACTGATCGTTTATTCTAATGCTTTGCTGGCCTTCACGATTGCCTTTTAGTGCTTCAAGATGATTAGAAGGCGGTATTCTCAAATCATTAATGCTTGCAGCCGAGTGAATCATTACAAGCTTTCTTCTCGCTGTCTTCTGAATATCATGAGGCAGCTTCGTCGCGAAATTCATATTCCATATTTTTTCGGCCTCTTTATCATGCCATTCTGCTATCATTTACTTCTGTTCTCCATTAGTACTTCTGTTTTACAGATATACCTTATTACTCGTTTTGTCAATCCTCTACTCAATAAACCTTGTTCATTTCTTCATATCTACTTCACCTGTTTTATATCCAGCTTATATCATATTTATCACTTACGGATAGTAATATATCCAAACAAATTCATACTATAATCCCCTTCTATTACGACATTTATTGTGTCATCTATTATGACATTTGGTAAGCTCTATTTTATGACGTAATGACCAAATCGATTTGATCCTACATGTTCAATCTTGCCTTCGTTCATCAAACGTTTCAAGGCCCTCTGAACAGTTCTTTGAGGAGAACCTACTATCTCAGCAAGCCCTGCAGCTGATTGATTTCCATCTTTCTTCAACAAGTCCAGCAATTTCTCATCTAACGTTTTTGCTTTATTTATTAAGCCATTATGCGACAATTCTTTTAGAAGATCTCTAATCAATTCCAACATAAACTGGACAAATATCGTTGACTCACCGTCTGTATTAGATGCATTTAGCGCCTTATAATAGTCATTCGCCGCTCATGAATAATTGTCTCAACCGGAATCCATAAGAAAAAACTCCTGCCACTTTGCAAGAATCAAAGTATGCCAGAGTCTTCCTGTCCTTCCATTTCCACCCGCAAAAGGATGAATGAACTCGAATTCATAATGAAAAATACAACCCAGAGCTTCTTGAATCTTTCTATGGAGATCTGGGGCTCTAAAAAAAGAACCCACATATAGAAAAAAGGAGATTCCTTCTAATATTAAAAAAGAAGGAATCCCTTTTTATCTGATTTTTTAACAACCCTGTTTTCCGTTCTTGTGATCGGAAATGGAGCAGGACGGCGTATTCGGATTATATTCCTTCAAGCCGACCTGGGCAGGATCCAGAGTAATGCTGCCGTCTTCCAGAACAAAAGCAGGAATACCGATATCTCCAATCTCCTTACTATGGTCGAATTCCGGCCGATTGTCTCTTAGATCCATGAAGGCATGCATATACTTTACATGGCTTCCGATATCAATGTAATGAAACTCATCCTCTCTACCCTTGATCTGTTCCTTGACATAGTCGCAGTAAGGACAGGTTTTTAATCCATAAATCGTAATCATATTATTTTCCTTTCGTCCTAGGCTTGTCAGTTCTAGGACAATCATACCACAGGCCAAAAAGAATCCAAGCCTTAATAATGCTTGATTTGTTATACCGACCTCTAAACCACTTCAGGCCTACTCAAACTCGATCCTGTCTTCTCCCACAGCTCATCCGCGGAACGAACTGTACCGGAATTTTATCCGTTACGGAATAGCTTCTGTCTGTTTTCATACGATCCAGATACTCCACTGCTTTTCCCGCGCGCAAAAACACATCCTGCCGGACGGATGATAACTGCGGCATGACATTTCTGCACAACTCCATGTCGTCAAAGCCCACAACCCAGATATCTTCCGGAACACGTATCCCTGCGTGAATCAGAAAGTACATGATTTCAACCGCATAATAATCCGATGCAGCAAACACCGAATCATAATCCTGAAATACCGGTAAGATATCCCGATAGTGTGCCTGTCTTTCTTTTTTACTCATAGGTACTTCCAGAAAATCAACTTTTCTTCCATAACCGGAGCAAAGCCCCTCATATCTGTCAAAATCCGGTTTCAGCCGGTTATCCGCTATAAATAATATTTTCTCTCTGCCGTTTTCCCTGAAGAACGCGCCGACCTGCCTTCCTCCGTCATAATCATCCAGCATCAAATTGCAGATGTTTCTGTTATTCTGAAAAAAGCCGTCATATACAACAAACGGTATTCTGATGCGGTCACGAAGTTTCTGATACTCATCTTCGCAGAAACCCATGATTACCATTCCATCCATATTCCACATGGATGCGAAGGGGACAATATCCATAATATTGTTTGTCTTTTTCAGCATTAAAAAATACCCATGGCTTTCCAGTGTGTCCGATAACGCATTGACCGCGCTGCTGACGAACGGGTCTTCCAGAACATGTCCTTCATATTTCGGATGATTATTTACGACCACTCCGACAATCCTCGAATTGTTCTGCGAAAGGAGCGTCGCGGCCATATTCGGAATATATCCTCTTTCAACGAGTTTTTCCTGCACACGTCTGACAGTTGCGTCGGATATCTTTTTTGTTTTGCCATGGATGACATTGGAAACAGTCGCTGTACTGACGCCTAATTCATCTGCAATATCAATAATCCGGATTTTCTTTTCATCCCACATACTCATCTCCAATTATTGTAGTGTATGCATCCATTTTCTGCTTCTGAACATAAAAACAGATACGATCAGACGGATCAGTTCTTCCTGCGATAAAATAAAGTAGACCCAGATAACCGGCATCTTTAAATACAGTCCTGTAAGCAGTGCCAGAGGTACGCCAATCAGCCAGGTTCCCATCATGTCAATCATCATGACATACTTTGTTTTTCCGCCGCTTCGGATGATTCCGCCTCCCAGTATCATATTCTGTACCTTCACAGGCATCAGAATCGCAAATGCTGCCAGAATATCCGCGCCGATTCTGCGAACATCTCCTGAAACATTGAACAGCTGAACATACGGATTTCTGATCAAAATCAATAACAACGCGAGAACCAGTGATCCGGCCACTCCAAGACCGCATAGCTTTTTAGAATCCTCATAAGCCGCATCATATTCCCTGCTGCCCAGCCTTTTGCCGATCAGAATCCCGGCTGCCTGAGACAGGCCGCTTAGTGCTCCCATGGTCAGACCCTGAACTGCGCCCGTCAATGACATCCCTGCCAGTTCATTTGTCCCCATGTGCCCATAAACATATGTGTAAACACTTTGTCCCACGGACCAGAAAAACTCACTCAAAACAATCGGCAGCAACATCATAAAGTACTGCGAATATCCTGCCTTTCCAAGGCTTAACGAAATACGAATTCGACCATATAACCTGTAGAAACACAGGATGGAAATCAGTGCTCCTGCTGCCTGGGATATGACACTCGCATATGCGGCACCTGCTATTCCAAAACGCGGCGCACCAAAATTTCCAAAAATAAGACAGTAGTTTAAACCTGTATTGAGCAGAGCGGAAAAAATACCGATATAAAGCGGCCAGGTTGATTTATCCCTGCATCGAAGAGTCGTCCCCAAAATATTACAGATTCCCAGTGGAATGAATGTCCATGAGATAATCCCGAGATATGTACTGCCCTCAGCGATTACCTGCTCTTCTTCCGTAAACATTCCCACGAACGGATTCTGGAAAAGGCTGAAAACAGATAGAAAGGTAAGCCCGGTTAATATCATCACCAGAAAATTGATACAGATGCTCCTTTCCTCCGCTTCTCTGTTGTGGTTACCAATGTACTGCGAGATCATGATTCCTGTGATCGTACTGATTGCTCCAATGACGAACGCATAAATAAAACTTGGCTTTCCGGCAATTTCAACCGCAGCAACACTTTTATCTCCAAGCTGACCGACCATGATCTGATCGACCATGGAAAAGGAAGACTGCAGCATGGATTGTAATGCCACCGGTATGGAGATGCGCAGCACATCTTGTAAAAATCTTTTATCTAACATGGGGTTTCTCCTTTACGCTTTTGTTCTATAGTATTTAAAAAAAGCTCATTCCACAATAGGTTAATCGCGTAACCCGCATATTACGGTATATCTGAATATACAAAGTGAATTATTTATCACATTTATTGATAGCTAATACTGCATCTTTCATGGGCTGGCTTATTATGATTTCGCTGATCATCATTTCCATACTGCGAATTATCATTTTCAAGGTAATGGATTAGAAGGGAGTATGAGGTGGCACTTGTTACAAAAATAAAAGAATTACGTGAAAAAGCAGGATTAACGCAGGCGGATCTTGCGGAGAAAGTTGGTGCCCGGAGGGAGACAATTGTTCATCTGGAAAACGGTAAATAT
>OCVV011200270.1_pt1 | contig 89649 bp, 79 predicted proteins | sample 1539721 | NCBI WGS metagenome assembly OCVV01 (sample SAMN02144230, study PRJEB22623) | gut metagenome | biome: sheep rumen | host: Ovis aries | place: New Zealand
TCATACAAAATTTCTCCTTAATAAAATTATAATATTAAGAACTCATACGAATTCTTTACATTATAATAATATATAAAAGAAAAAAAAGAGAGGATCTATATCCTCTCTTTGTATTTAAAGATTTTCTGATAAAAACTTTTCGAAGTTTGATTCTCTAGCAGAATCTTCTTCATAAGTTTCATCAGAATCTAATTTTATAAATCGCTTAGCAATTTCTTCTAAACAATCTAATCGTTCTTTATCAAAGCTATTACAAATAACTTCAACATTTTCTTTTCCATAAAGCACCATTCCACAATTTGCAATATGCTTTAGTCGGAATCCTTCAGCTCCAACCAAATATTGTCGACCATTATATTCATTTAAATCGATAACATTTGTTTGTTTAAGAAAGTTAAATCCTTCATTATCTGCAGCGATTTCTCTTTCTATATCTCTTTTAACATCATCCGATAAAGGATTAGACGGATGATCCAATAAACAGTGGCCCATTTCGTGTGAAAATGTTAGCCACGTTATCCGATCTGAAAGATGATCATAAGCATCACTATTTAATGATATAATATAATCATAACTTTCAATCCCGTAATTATATATACGGAAAGCCATCGCACCTGTAGTTTGATACAATGATGCGAAGTATTTAAAGTTTTTCCTATCTGTCGAATTGAAAAATGCTTCCCTCCAACTACAATAGGAATATTTGATTCTATGTCCATCATTTGATATACATTCAGTATCATCTGATAACATAGCCAAATTTTGATAGAAGTCATTTTTAACTTTTCCTTTAAAAATTTTTCTATCATTCTTTTTAATTATCTTAACACATTCTTTATTCTGTGCTAAATAATTATAAAATATTTTAAAAGCATATTTAGTATTTTTAATTGCTTTTTCCATATTCATCTCCTTCATCATTATAATATATCAAAAAAAAACATTTATTTACAAAAAAAGAGGGATATAAAATCCCTCTTTCATTTTAAATAAAAATAAATACACCTGTTACTAAATGATACATTGTATTACATTTGATGGTTATCCCTTTACAATTATTATTTCTTGTTTTTCCAGAATATCGTTTTATTAATTTTGGATTTATTTTTGGTTTCTCCCTTTTAAAATTAGCAACAAACCAAATAACTCCACCCTTCAATTTTATAACATAGAAAGGTAGTTTTTTACCTTGTAAGCTTGCTAATTCCGGAAAATGACATAAATAATATTCACCATCTAATACATAATCAATAGATCCGTCAGGAATATATTCTAATTCCTCTTTTTCTAGTTTTATTTCCATATTTATCTCCTCTTCATTATTATAATATATAAACTTTTGTGGCATAACCACAAAAGTTTATTATTTAGTGTTTATCATATTCAGATTTAATCATATTTCTTAATTTTTCAATTTTCAAATTATCTGTAAATATATAAGAGTATTTATGAGCTATTTTATACATAGTACGTTTCTTTTTATCTCTTTTAAGAGCACGAATCGTACTAGTTATACCAGCAGTTCCTTTGAAAATTATAGGATAAGTTTTAAGTTGTTTATAATTAATAATATTATCTTTATCATTTAATGATAACCAAATTTGAACGCCTTCAACTATTATTTTATGAGATAATTGTTTATTCATAACATAATTAATAAATTCTTCAGCTAAATCGTAACATTTGTGTTCATTTCTATGTAATTTAGCATATTCATTTTCTTTAAAGAATTCACAAATTATAGGATCCATTTTATTAAAATCTGAATCAGTAAACATATCTGGAGTCATAATATCATCCAATTGTATTAAACTACAATGATATTTTTTAGACAATTCTCCACCTAATGTAGTTTTACCAGAACCAGAAAAACCAGTTACAAATAAAATATTATATTTACCATTTTCAAATTCTTTTAATTTATAACATTCATCATCAATTGTGAAAATTAAATTTTCATTAGATTCTTCAGCTTTATCCAAATCAGGATCTTCATGACCATTATTACAATCACCAAGTTGAAAATCCCCAACTGTTTCAACACCTTCATCTGGTCCAAAAAGACCTTGAGAACAGGCATAAACATTCATTTCGGTAGCAAATATTTTATCATTATTAATCATATATTAATCCTTATCAATAAAATCTGATAGTAAACTAATATCTAAATTTGAGTAATCTACCTTCAGTTCTATTGTAGATCTACCATCACAAATATTATCGATAATTTCTTTTTCATTAGAAATTATTTTAAAATATTTATATTTTTTATTACAAAGTTCTTTAGTAAACTTTGGTAATTTGATATTCATTAAATCTTTAAATTCTTTTCCATCATAATCGATTGAATTATGATCGTAAAATTGTGGATATAATGATATCTTTTTAGCATGTTTATTAAGATATAGAATAATCGAATTATTAATATTTTTATTTTTTGATATAATCTTTTCGAATGGAGAAATTATATCATCATAATTTAACAATTTATCATAATCTATTTGTTCACAATTATTTTCAATGTATTTACAAATTTCATTAAATTCTAATAAACAACTATCGACAAATTTTTTCAATTTTTCTAATTTTAATTTATTATCTTTAGTAAATTGTTTTACTTTAGCTTCATTATGTTTTTTAATTTTATTTTGAATTTTAGATAAAATGAATAAAGCTAAATAAAATATTCCTATTCCGACGAATATTTGTTTAATTCCTTCTTGCGACTGTTCATTCTTCAAATTATAATTTTCACAAGAAAATATTTTATCATTATTAATCATTCTTTACTCCGTAAGCGTTTTTAAAAGCGTCAATAAATATATTCCAACCAGGAAATCCTGGAAAACTTCTATCGTCTAAATAATAATCGGCATAAATCTTTTTCGAAGGTTTGAAATTTATACTATTTGAATTATCATTAGCTTTTGTAACTTTAATACCATTAGCCAATAAAAATGCTAATGCTTGTTTAAGATATTCACCATCTCTACAAGTCCATAAGATAATTTGAACTCCAAAGGATTGTAAATACTTTATAGATTCAATAGCATTCGGTTTAACTTTACCAATTTTTGGAAAAGCATCATCAACGATTGTACCATCGAAATCTACAGCAAGTATCAGTTTATCACTAGGTTTATTAAAATTACCAATAGAAAGACCGGTAGGATTTAATATAGTTATAGGTTCGGTATTCATAACTTCATATGAAAATAATCTATTATTATTGATCATCTTTGTCACCAAAATCTATATTACCGTAATCATTTCCAGAGAATTTAACCTCTAGACCAGCAGCTTTACAGAAAACTTCTGTAGTATTAACTGCCTGTTTATTGTGAGTTCGAATATCCAAATCAGATAATCTAACATCACCAGTTGATACAATAGTATTCAACATTTGTTGTTTACTTATTTGATCATCTGCACGAGGACCAAGAAATTCTTTAAGAGCATTAATTTGATTTGTTGCAGCTAACGCATAAGTCTGAACGTTTGTAGTAGAAGCAGTTTTATCTTCTTGTACAACCTGTCCAGTCAATGGATTAATATGATCGCTACTATTAGAAATAGAGTTTTTATGTTGCAACATCTGTTGGAAGAATCGTCTAATCGGACAGTAAATAATTGGTACTTTTGTTAATGTACACATTGGTTTACCTCTAGGATTTCTAAAAGGCATAAATACATATTCGAATAAACTAATCTTCCATTTATCAGCAATAGCTTTAATCTTTTCAAGAGTCATATTATCAGACTTTTTCTTTTCAAGTTGATTGATATCTATAAAAAGATTTAAATCATCCTGCTCTATATATTTCTTCATCAAATCAATGAATTGTTTATCTGACATTTTAGCAAAAGCTATTCTATAAGTATCAGCATTAAATCCTGAAGGATCAATATCATCCATTAATTTGTAAATATTTTCTTCATACTTTTTACGTATTTTTTTAAACTGTTCAGCAGAAACTTTCATTATATAATAATCCTCCTACCATAATCATAGGCATAATTTATATAGTCGTAACTTTCAAGAGATTCATCCATTTCATTAAATTCATAACAAAAATAACGAATCTTTTCACAAGAATATTTATTAGTCATTATCTTAGCTAAATTATATTTTAAAGCATTTTCTTTATTATGAAAATGTTTAATTTTATTATCATCAGTTCTAAGATAATAACCCGATTTATCAGAATAAATCGAAAAGAAATAGGATTCAACTGATCTATCCCAATTACCACTATTTATTTGCAAGACATACGAATCTTGTTTTATGTGCTCTAAGGATAACATTGAATCTTTTAATTTATCAAATGAATTTTGGTTTTTATGCTTATTTGTAAAATCTTTAATAGTACTATAAGCGTATTTAGGTGTAAATTCATATGATTCGAAACTAAAAATTTTAGCCAAATTCATAATTGTTATCCCTAATGTTTTAATCGTAATATATAGAAATGTCAATTTAGAAAAAAAAGAAGGATACTAAAATTTCTCCTTCTTTTTTAAAATCATCAATTAATATGAAACTTTTACAGGTTTCAAACTATAGATGATTTTTCTAATCAAAGCCTTATAGAAATTCCATAAAACTTTGAAAAAGTTTCGAATAGCTTGTAAAAGAGTCTTTATGAAAGACTTTCTCTTACAATCATATTCAACAACCCCACCAAGTTCAGCATAAACTGCAAGTGGGTTTTTAACACCAGAAAGATGATATTTCAACCATCCATCTGGAGCTTCTTCAGAGAGTTGTTTGTTAACTCTCTTGAAGTATTGTTTGCAGAATTTTCTAAATTTCTTACTGTTTTCATAAACAGATTTAGAAAATCCTACTAGGTCTTCCGAAGAGATTTTATTATCTTCGGTCAAACCATTCATTGTGATATCCTTATAACGCAGACCAAGAATATGTATTACAGGCCATCCGAAAGATTTTGAAAGATCTAAATATTTAGATCTTTCAATAAGGTTAGAACTCAATCTAACATCATAATTTTTTGATAATCTTTTCATATTTACCACCTCATTATAATAATATATAAAACAAGAGGGAATAGATTCCCTCTTGTTTAATTATTTAGAAACCACCAGCTTCATCATTACCAATACCTTGATTCAAACCGTCATTAGTTGTTACTTTACCATCAGGTGTAACAATTATAGGTTTGAATTCAGTATTAACAATTTGATCATTAACCGATCTATTTATTCTGTTTTCAATAGCGGTTTTATTAGCTTCAGGTCTAAGATTCTGTGCAAGACGTATATATTTATCCAAACCGATACCAGGCATAAGTTGCTGATAAAGTTTTTGTTTAAATTTAAATCTTGTAGAATTGGTAACTTCAGTATTATCATCAGGATTGATAGCGATACCAATAATATTATCGATGTAAGATTGAACGGTTGCGAATAAATTATTAGCATTTTGCATATTCAAACTTTCAGGAGGAGCAAAGCGTACAAGAATTTCTGAAAGAGAGAAATCTTTATTTCCATCTTTAATTTTCTTATACAATCCAGAACCAACAATAAGTAATTTGATAAATTTAGTAGCAATATTACCAAATACTCCCTGAAGTTTAATAAGATCAAAACGATATTCAGCATTTCTAGAAGCTGCTAATGAAGCAAAATCTTCTTCTTGATAAGGATTGGTAATAGTTACAGGACATTTAAGCTGTGTAACAATATCATTTTCCAATCTTTGTTCAAGATCATCTTGTTGATCTATCATATTATGCTGTGAGATATCTTCATATTCAAACAATTGTTCACCATCATAAATTGGTACAACGATTGTTTCAGACAATGATGCTGATTTAAGAACTCTTGATAATGAAGTGAATGGAGATTCAACATTTAATTTACGAGTGGTTAAAGCATTTTCAATAGCTCTGATAGAATAACCAAAGTTTTTAGCTTTACCAACATTAACTGTAATCTTATCACGCTGTCCTGTACGAGTAAGACGAGTCATGATATTATTCATATTTACAAGAATCTTCTCATAACATGTGAATAAACAGTTTTTCATAAATGATTCAGGAATACCATTTCCATCCAAACCAGGTGTAAAATAACACATATATTTTTCAGGAATATACATAATCTTAATACGATTCTGTACAATAGCTCCATCTCTAATAAGAGCCATAATAGTATCCATAAATGTTTCATCGTCTTCAATATCATGTCTATGAATTTTTTGTTTAAGTACATTAAACATAATCTTTTTCATGATATTATTACGACGAATAGCATCATCGCCAGCCACACCAACATCAAAACCTGCTATATCCAATCCTGCTCCAAGAGCCATTGAACCTGCGCCTGTAATACCTACCGAAGGTAAATCTGATACAGCAGCAATTCCACCCATAGGAACTCCCTGAACACCCGCTCCAAATGAACCAGATGTAGCTGGTGAAGGAGATATAGCAAAATCATTATTGATACCAAGATTGAGGAACATATCTGTAAAGTTACAATTACGTTTATTTACAGATTCAACGTTTCCTGTATATGGTGAAGTTTCAATGATGTAGTAACCTACATGTCTACCTGCAACGATTACAGGAATAACATCTTCAGCATCATATTCTTTAATCAAACAATCGTTTAATAAAGAATATTCATTAGGTGAAAAATCTGATGCGAATTCATCAAGTACTGATTTAGGTCCGTTATCAATTTCCATTCCATCTTTAACTATTGGATCTTGATCATAATTCTTATCACGTTCTTTAAGACGTTTTTCATCTTGAAGTCTAGCATTGAATGCTTTTAATCCAGCTTTAGGATTTTCATGATAAGCTGACATCTGCATAAGTCTACGGAAGTTATTAATAGAAACACCCATAGCCAATTCAGACTGATCATAGAATTCGATATTACTATCGATTGTTTTAACAGCATTAAAGATTTGTTCTTTAAAATGTTCAGACAATGAACCATCAACTTTTACTTTATCTTGGAATTCACGGAATTTTTCATTAACTTCATTAACTTTTTCAGTTTTATTAATTACATTAGATCCGTAAATATCAAACAATCTTTCATTTCTAACACGCTCGATATTATTGGTAACATCTTCAATACCACGAGCCATATATTCATTAAGATCTTCTTTTGATACGAATTTGTCAATTACTGAATCTCTTAAATCTGTATAATTTTTCTTATTAAATGTTAATTTTTCTTCACCGTCTACAGATTCTGTAGACATGATTTTATATTTAGGATCATTGAAATTAGGAATTAAACGATGTTCCCTAGAATGATAATCTGAAATAACATCTTCATAAGCTTCTGTAGAATTAGCAGAAGTTCTGAACTTATAGTCTGCATATTTTTGTGAGAAATTACGCATACTAATTTTAGCCATTTCCATAATATCTGTGTATGGGAAAACAACTACAGGTTTAGCACCTTCAATAAGAGCAGTACGTAAATATCTAGGAAGTCTATCTTCAATACTATATCTATCAAGAATTTCTTTTTCAATACGTTCATTGATAGGGTTTTCAGATAATACTGAAGGATCATTATCATCGGGATTTAATGTACTAGGAACATATACATTCGAAACAGAACGTTTTGTAATTTCATTGATTGCTAAAATATCTCTAGCTTTCATATCAGCACATCTATAAACTGTTGGAATAAGACGTGCTACATTACGATATTCTGAAACAAGATTACGATATGATGAAAAAATAGAAGCATGGAAATTATAAGTTTCCAAATCTTCTTTATTATCATTATCGCTATATACCATACGAAAACCATCTCTTGTAGTTGGATCTCCGTACATTCCACCAAAATTTCTATTTAAAGATGTATCATATGAATCAGCTATGAATGTTTCTTTAGTAAGATTTTGAAGCTGCTTCATAGTATTAAATACATAATTAGGATCATCCTCATCAGTATTTTTCAAACTCTTAGATACCATCTTTTCAATTCGATCAAGTTGATTTCTATTATCTTGAATGAATTGTGGGGTTAATCCTAAATGATCCGCATAAATACTAAGATTAGCATCATTATTTAGAATATCTAAATTACTATTATTACTTTTAGGCATCTGTCAAACTCCTATTTAGCTACTGGTTTTGGAATCATATATGTTAAACCGTAAATACCATGTGGAATAACATTAGGGAATTCACGCATAACATTTCCATTTATACCAACAACATTTGAAATTTCTTTCATATGTTTATAAACGTCTTCATTACCTTCTTGTGTAAATACACCTTGTGTAGAAATCTGGTCACCATCGTAATCCGCACCCATCGCAGCAAGATATGTTGAGAACATTCGCATTGTATCTGTAAACATACCTTCAATATCTTCTGATGTTTTGTAATTCAAAATAGGATAACGTGGATATAATACACCGTTAAAGAAAACAGAAGTGTATTCGTTACAAGGAATAATATTCATAAGACCACAATAAGTATTATTATATGTAGTCAACGGATATCGTGTATTATAAATAGATTTATTTTTAATATTATCCATAGCTACAATATAAAGTAATTCACAATATGTAAGTTCTCTATATGAACTAGGATTTTCATCATCTTCTGTAATATCTGTAGAAAAAGATGGTTTACCATCAACAACATTCATACGAACTGTTAATGGAATTCTAAATCCATTTTCACCTTTAAGTGTTACTTTTTCTACACGATAATGTTTAGATTTTTTATAATTGTCTAAAACATTTCTGATAGAATCTGTTGTAAATTCATCAATCCATGTACTATCAAGTGGAGCTTCAATTAATTTCTTTTGTTCAAAATCATAATAATTAATAGATATTCTACCAGATACATAATTTTGAATCCATCTTGAAATGCCGAAAATCATAAACGGAGCAAAAATATTTGCTGCTGTAGCTAATGGTGTTGAAGAGTGGAAGAAATCTGCTTCACATTGTGTATAATGTTCTGTGTTAAAATCTGGCGGAGAAATAACCAAACGAGCACCATAGTCTGTTGCTTTACCAACTACGAATTTATTAGCAAAACCGTCAGCACCACCGATCTTTTTCATATAAAATTCATAAATCTCATAAAGAGCATCTTGCATTTTTACATGAGAGATTGAACGTTTTGGTTCATTTGGATCATCCATGAATGAAATATCATCGAGATTTTTAATAATATCCGCTAAACGTAATATCTTAGCATATAACTGATTTATAATATTTCTTTTAGAACTTCCATCAGATGAATATTTAACATCACGGTACCAAGCAGGCATTATTAATAATTTATCCCAGAAAATTTCATCTACGGTATAAGCTTTTAGCCACTTTCTACGTGTTTTAGCAGCTTTACTCATATCATTTGTAATTCTCCAAGAAATATAAGGCCATGCTTCTTTCAACCAAGTAATTCCAGTACCAGTATTTTTATAAACTGCATCAGCTGGAACAGTTTCGCCAGGATCAATTTTAGTAAGTTCACCAGTTTTATCAACATAGTATCTTCCGATACCAAGTTTCATATCATTTGCTATACCTTTTTTCAATCGTTTTAAAACATAAAAAGCATGAGGATTCATAAATACATCATTTAAATTTACCCATCCCCATTTAGTTTTACGATCTTCTGTACCAGGAGCACCAAATATTTCTTCAGAAAACATTCCTTCAGGATGTAATTCTGATGTACTAGGAACAAAATATAAAGTTGATGTTACTTCTTTCCAGCCATTAATTTCTATATCTTTATTAGGATTAACTAAGTTAATCGACATTGAATCTAACATATAGTTACCTCTGTAAGTATATAAATTTGTCTTTGAATAATAAAGAAAAACTGAGGCTAAAATGCCTCAGTTTATCATTTTATCGATATGCCATACATATTTCTGATTCATCACCAGCATAATATGTATTAGAATTTACAGTTTTATATGATTCTAAATTAGGAATGTCGGTATTATCTGTATAAATTATACCACTACCATCACTAATAAGAATAGCTAACCAAGTTCGTTTATTATAATGTGAAACTCCAACAAATTCAACTACAGCTATTTCAGGATCTATAAAACTTTCACTATCCTTAGGATTTTCTAAATCAGGATAAGTTGTATTAAAATATTCAATTTGCCTATCTTTTTCATCATAAATGTAATACATTTTTATAGAAAAATTAGATGGATTATTTATACAATCGGTAATTATATCTGAAGCACTATAATCAAAATCTTTAGCATTTAATTTTGTTTCTTCATTTGTTATAGGATCTGTATATCTTATAGTAAATCGTTTCCAGAAAGTTCTATCATTGACAGCTAAAATTGTATTTATTCTAGGTTTATCTTGTTGCTTAATTGAAACTTTTATAAAGTATATATCTTCACGAAGTTTAGTAACTTTAAATATATTATCATTGAATATATTTGTAGGCTTAGTTTTTTGTAAAGATCTAGCAATAGGAATAAAAAACTTTGAATTAGAAACTAATTTAGTAAATTTAGAAATATTAGCTACAGATTCAGATGATGAAGTACCTATTTCTTTAACTCTATAAGCAAATTGAGTTGCACCGTTTTTAATAAGCAATGCTTTAGCTTTTTCTTCAGACATAATTTTCAAATCAAGTATAGGATTAAATCTATTTACTTCTTTTTTAACAGGTTTATTAGAACTATCATAAGAAGTTATAAACTCAGTGGTTCGTTTTTCATAAACTATCCCATCATAAGAATTTTCTAAAATAATAGATTTTGAAAAATCTGCTGGAAAATTAAAAAGATTATAACTAAAATTATTAACTGTGCTTTTTAAACGTTCGTAATCAAAAATACCCATAAATAACTCCTATTTAATAGCTTCCTCAATAGGAGAAACAATATCTTTCTTATTTTCACCACGAGTGTGTTCCATAGCAACGGTAATACCATATTTAGGATCCCATGAAGTTAATGATGTGAATCCTGATGTATATTTAGGAATATGTTCATAGTTAATCATAGTTCCATTTTTTATTCCAGCAGCATAATATTTTTCATAAACATTTCTAAATAAAACTGTATAATCTTTAGGATCTCTTGTAAGATTCATACAAATCAATTCAAATGTTGCTAAGTTAGATTCAAGATCTCCAGATCCATTAATAGCTGCACATTTTTGCCACAATATAGCTAATTCTTCATAAGTAATTGTTTTAGGCATATGTGCTTTAAGAAGAATATCTATGTATTTATCTGAAACATCCAAATCTTGTACAATATTAACATTTACAATAAATGTATCACCTTTTAAGAAAATTAAATCTATAGATTTTTCTTTTTTCAAAGTCTCATTTTCAACTTCTTCTATAATTTGAATAGAATCATTTATATGAGAAGGCTTCATAATAATATTTGCCGGAAGCTTCATTGTAAACTTATGAGAATATTTAGTTAAATCATCTTCATCAGGATCATCAAAAATTAATCCTTCAAAAATTCCCATTGTTTCTACAATAGTTTGATTTACTCTAGTTACTCCACTTTCATAAAAATAAGGAGGAATTCTTACAATAAGACGTTCACCATTAAATATTAATGATCCGTCAGATTCTTCTTTAAAATATTTATCATAAAGACTATTTAATTCATTAGCCATATTAAGTCTCCTTTAGAGATATATTAAAATGTCAACCTTAAAAGAAAATAAGATATCGTTGGCATGAAGCCAACGATATCATTTAATTAACGTCTATTTCTTCTAGATTTTTTCTTAGAAGATTTATTATTAATTTGAGGTACAAAATCACATTCTTTAATAATATGTTCTGCACCTTTCTTAACATCTGAAAGATTATAATGAATAAACTGAATAAGTTCTGTACAATCTTTAATGTAAGTACGACGAGTTTCAATAAGATTTACATTCTTTAAAAGAATATCATCGTTTTTATTTCCGATAATATATGTAAACTTATCTTTAAGAAGATCTTCTGCAAGATTATACAAACCATCTCCAGAAACATTCTGTTCTTCACCTTCAGTAATAAGTTTCTGACGATAACCAAGTTCATGCTGACAAATGAAATTACTCATAACTGTTGAGAACATAATATTCTGTGTTTCACCATTATATCCAGCTTCATACAAGAAACTGTTCATAGAAGTGATAAGTTCACCAACCATAAACATATAATAATCTTCAACAAGTCCACAGAGAACATTGAATGTATTTACACGTTTCTTATCGGCATCAAATTCATCAGATTTGTTAGTTGCATCAAGTTTATAGAACAAGAAATATCTTTCATATTTCTGAAGATATTTATAAATAACTGACCATTCTGAGAAATTCTGTTTTGTAACATTTTCAGGAATAAGTTCAGCAATATCCATCATTACTTTTTCACTGTTAGACCAATCATAATTTGGATCGGTAGCAATTTTCTTTGTAAATGGATCTTTCTGAATAATATCCATAGCAAGTTTCATACCATTTTCAGTTACAGAAGGATCGAGAAGAAGGTCGATGGTATCATCAATCCAGTTAGCAAGTTCCTTCAATTCAACATCAAACAAATTATTAGGATTCATTCTTGAAGAGACTTTTTCTTCTTCTTCAGGTGTCATTTCCCATTCTTTTACAGACTGAATACTTGTATTGAATTGTTTAAGAGCCCAAACCATTGGTAATCTCATAAATTCAAAAGTCTTCATATCTGAAGAGAGAACTTTTTCGATAGTAAGTTTATCGAAATCAAGTTTTCCCTGACGAATATAAACGCGAACTGCTTCAGCAAAATCATCAAGATGTGAATTATAAAATTTAGATCCAAACAAGTTATATTTTAAACTGACTTCAGATTTAATTCTATCACGCTCGATGATATTGTGGAAAAGAGGAGCGATATACATTTTATTGAGAAGTTCATCTCTAATAAATTCTGTATTATCAATCTTATAACGTTCATCAGAAGATGGTCTCCATGAATTATTAAGACGATATTTCTTTACAATATAATCGCTACAAGCTTTAAGTGTTACAGCTTTAATCAAATCTTCAGCAATACGAGATTCCTTGAATTCTTTATCAAGTTTTCTACCATCCTGCTGAATAGATGCAAGAATAATACGAGAATTTTCTTTAGATTTACTAAGAGAATCATAATATTCTTTATCATCTTCTGTAGCTTCACCAGAATCTACAAGCTTCTTAACTTCAAGATAATTTTCAATATCAGCATGAGCGATACGAATATATGTTTCTACAGCTTCACGATCAATAAAACCTTCAGAAATAGCACAGAAAACATCAAGTTCTTCTTTAGAAATTTTTGGGAAATTCTTTTCTTCATCTTCGAATTCAATTTTATCCCAATCGATTTCAGCTTCTTTAGAATGCTTTTCAAGATATTCTTTTGCTTCTGCATCAATTTTATCAATATCTTCCTTTTTCATAGCATTATCTACAATTTCTTCTGTAGATACATCTGTAGCATCTTCTTTAGCTTTTTCTACAGTAATTTCTGTAGGTTTTGATTCTTTGAATGCCATTTCATCAAGAGTTACAATCGCTTCATTTGCACCTCTTGGTCTTGGTGGAACAGAATCTTCCGGAAGATTACCTTCAGTCTCAATAACAGCTTCTTTAGAAAATTTAGTTGTCTCTTCAGAAGGCAGTTCATTTGTTTCTTTTTCTTCAGCCATATATGACTCCTATTATTTAGTACTAAATATATAAAAATGTAAGCTAATAATTAAAAATATAAATGTAGGAGAATAAATCTCCTACATTATAAAATTGATTAATTTTCTAATAAATCAATCATACCTTGATATTTATTCTTAGTATTTTCCATTTCTTGCTTAGCTTTTTCATATTCTTTTATTTTAGAATCCAACTCAGCAAGTTTAGTATTATAATTTGCTTCCTTGATACGAGCAGCGTTATCTAATTCAATCATTCTTTTTCGGAATGATTTATAAACAGATTCTCTAGCAGTATCAAGAACATCATATTCTTCTTTCGTGATATATAAATCAGAATAATCACTTTCAACTTCTGTATCAAGATTACAAAATTCAATAAGACCTTTTACACGATTTAATAACTCAGTTTTAGTCTTTGTTATAAATTCGTCTCTATCTGTTTCGGTACTAAATTTCCTTACTATAGGATAGATATTGAAGCTTATTTTAGAAACCTTAATATATTCTTCACTTTTATCAAAATCTATTAAAGATTCTGGAATAAATACTTTTTCTTCAGTGTAAGAATAAGGTTCTAATGAATCTACTACTAATCCGATATAGATAGTTGTTTCCGGTTTAATAGCCGAATAATAACTGGTAAGACCTAAACCAACAGGTTCAAAATAAGTTTTATAGATATTGTAATCATCATCATTGTTACTAACCACATTATCTATATTAGTCTTACCAATTATTCGTACATTTGATTTATATCCACCATATAAACTATTTAAGTATATAGCATAGCTTTTACCATATTCAAGTTCTTCAATCATAGTGGAATTACCTCACAAATTATACTTCTACATAATTTAAAGATTTAGCAAAAGCTTTACCCTTATGAGCAATAACTGTAAAGTTAACATTGTTGATGACAAACTTAGCAACATTTTTCTTATAACCACTAGTTTGTAAATCACTATCAGCATTTCTATCGATTTCGTAATCAATTTTAACACCAGCAATTGATGAATAATAACTTGCATTATTATCGTTTGTAAACATTGCTTCCATAAGCTTAATAAGAACAATCTGTAACTTATCAGCATAATTGAATGTGTTCATATTAGATTGATTATAATTAAAAATCTTAGTTTCGTAATTAGCGAAACCTGAAAGACTTGTAAGTGGCCTAGCATCTGTTGTACCAAAAGCTGTACAAATCAAAGGCATTGGATATTTTAAATCCAAACTATTTTGTCCAGAAGTTTCCTGTCCATTAAGAGAACCAATGTGAATAAATTCAAGAGGAAGATTTTTCTGTTTTTCTCCAGAAGATACGAGAGAAGCTCTTCCGTTTGAAGCGTATTCGAACAAACTAAATACACCATTAAGATTTTTAATCTGATCGTGAGCATCTTCAATATTAGCAGTTCCAAAATAGTTATCTGGATCGAATCTGTCGCCAAGACTATTAATCAATGTGTTAGTTGGAATAATATAAACTTCTGTTGTAGTGAACAATTCAGGATACATCTTAGATAAGAACATATCAAGATCTGTATCACTATGTCCAATATAAGTAATATTTCCGTCATCATCATATTGCATTGGATGACAATGACCACTTGTATGGAGACGCTTAATATAATCTTTTACAGCAGCAATCTGTTGTGCTAATGTAGGAGCTTGTGATTCACTACCGTAGAAAATATAGAATTTCTGCATAATGGAATGATTTACAGCATCCCAAACTAAGTTCTTTTTATTTTCAGAATCGATAGTAGGTGTAACACGTAAAGTCTGGAACTCTTGATAATATTTATAAGTTCCATCCTTCATAATATCTGTAATAGCTTGAATTATATTTTTCTGGAATTCAGATTGAGATGAAACGAAATTATTTTTAAGTGTTGCTGATTCAGATGCAACATTAGCATAATCGTTATCATAAATTCCATAATTATCATCAGCTGCTCCTTCAACACCATCCATATCTTCATCATTATATGTGTAAACAGCATATTGTGCTACACTAGATGAATTAACAAATGCATCAGGATCGAGATAACAAACAATTACCCAAGTCTTAGAAATAGTATCTGTATAACTAGCCCTTACTTCAAAAGAGAATTTCTTAATACGTCCTTCTTTAGATGAAGGTTCAAAATTAGCAGTTCCATAAACATACTGAAGATTAAGAACTTCAGAATTATAGAACATTTCCTGTTCTTCATCAATAGAGAGAGCTTCACCATCTGTATGACGAAGAGTATCGTCTCCAGTCATTTCCTTCCAACGGAAAGGATTATATTTAATAGCACCACCAGCAATAACTTCCTCACCAGATTCATATTTAGTTTGGAAATATTTACTATTATCTGTACATTTACCAATGAAAAGTGAAATAAATCTTCCGATTTCAGATTCAGCTTCGAGATCACGTTTCATGGCAGCTACATTTTCAGAACTACCATACCAAGCTGAAAGTTTTTCATCTGAAGCATTTCTAATAAATGATGGATATTTAAGCGAACTATCAACATACATATTGATAATTTCAGATTCATACTTCTTAATAAATTCACAAATGGTATAAATCTTCTGCCAAAAAATATGTTCAAGAGGATAAATATTATTTTCTGTTTTTCCACCAGATTTAAATAATTTTACATTTTCTAATGTATAAGTTTTACCATCGAAAGTTGTATAGTTAGGATCGATATGATCAACAAAACGTGTTGGTTCGGTAACTTCATTAGACATTACCTTACCATTATCAATAATAATAGATGATAGATATTCTTGAGATCTATCATTACGGATATTAAGTCCTGTTCTTTCACTTTTGGCCGAAATACCATTTGATGAATCGCTGTACAAGCTATACAAATTATCAATCTGTTTAGGATTAGTAGTTCTAATCAATATATCTTTAATACTTGTATCAAAGATAGCTGTTTGTGCGAATGTTCCATCACCAGTATTATCATATCCGAATTTATCAGAAACTACCTGATCAATAGGATAATCTTTGGAACCTTTAACGTAAAAGAAGAATTTTGCTGTATTAGCTAATGATGTACCAGTAGCATCAATTATATTCTGAGCCATAAAATTACTCCTTATTTACAATGTATATAATAATGTTTTCGATGAAAAAAAAGAGGGAACTATTAAAGTTCCCTTCTAACAACCAATCTAATAAACAATTATGTATTAGTTTGTTTATTATTCTGTTGATCTTGTAATAAATCGACACTTTTTACAAATGAATCTGCTATAGAACTAAAAGATTCTATAAATGATTTAGGTTTGGAAGAAGCTTCGAGACATTTGTTAGCTAAATTAAAATAATTAGTCATCTCATCATGAGCTATTGAAAATTTATAAAATTTGCTATCAAAATCTCCAACCATTTTAATAAATGTTTCTTCAGAAATTTTTCCTTCAGAAAAAGATTTTAAAAGAAATTCTTGTGTTCGTTTTCTATCATTTAAGACAGTTTCAAAAACATCCATAATTTTTCTCCTTTAAATGTTATTAGAATTCATACAAATTCTATTCATTATAATAATATATAAAAGAAAAAAAAAGAGGGAACTATTAAAGTTCCCTCTTTCAGTACTTAAGATAACTTAAGGATTAGAACAGATCAGCAAGCTGTTCATTAGACATAGTCTTTGCCCCGAAAGCATCCTGAAGTGCAGCAGCATCTTCTTTTACAGAAGAGAAACCTACTGATTCAGATTTAAGAACTTCTGCTTTCTTTTCATTTGATTCTGTCAAACGACGAAGATTTGCACGAAGATCTTCAACCACAGCATTCAATGAAGTGAATCCAAAGAATCCAATCATAGATTCTTCAATGAGTTCTTTAGAAATAGAATCTACTCCATCAATACTCATTTTATCAAGTTCAAAGAATACTGACATGATGTCACGAGACATAATGTCATAATTTGTGCGGATCTGCTTAGCAGCTTTTTCTTCTGCACCATCTTCAGTAAACTTAAGCATTTCTACAATACGTTTACAAGACTGACCCTGTGGAATTGTGAACTGGAATTTGTTTTCATTGCTGATTGAAAGGAATGCTGAACATCCAGGAATACGAAGTGTGTTTACTTTATCCTGAAGATCCATACATTTCAATGATGAGTTCATTTCAATTCCAAGGAATTTGAGAATAGGCATAGCAATTCTTGCATTGATGATACGATACATTTCATCAGTATTTGTGTATTTAACTGATGAAGGTAAATTGTTATCAGCGATGAAGAAGTTAGCTAATCCCTTATCAATTGCATTCTGGATGTCAACGAAACATTCAATTGTATTCTGAAGATTCTGCTGACCTGCTGATACAGAACATTTTGGAACGATACCAATTACAACTGGACGTGGAACCGTATTGGTGAGATCATCAATAACATATTCCTTTCCATTGTATGAGAACTTCTCAGCCTTATTAACATAGTTAGTAAGATAAGTTGTTAACATAGGTCCAATTCCAGAACCAGTACCACCATCAGCTGAGAAACAGTTGATAATGATTGTCTGTACTTCAGGATGAAACAGTACTTCTTCATAATAAGCTACAAATGTCTGAAGAGCATCGAATTTCTGTCCCTGGAAATCTGCAGAATATCCTTTGAAGTATGCTTTTGCACGGTTTCTGTTTTTACCAGCACCATCAGCATTAGCACCTCCGATTTTGAATTTCTGAGCATCAGGAAGATTCAACTGATCAAGATCCTGATCACTTGTGTTGACGGCAATCAAGTATGGATTATTTGGTAAACAACTCTTAAGAGTCATACCAATGTTAGCTCCACCTTGACCTTCGGTAATAATTACGAATCTTACCTTCTGTCTTGCCTTAGCCTGCGAAATTACAGGTTCTCCATTTCCAGTTGCAACTGAATTTACATTTTCTTCTGCCATATTTGTTGGCCTCCTTAATACGTATTAAGTGAAAAATATATAAGTATTTTTATTTTTAATAAACATAAAAGGTGCGATTTAACGCACCTTTTTATTAGAAAATTTTAAATACATAATGGCCTATTAACCAGAATCCAACTGATGCTAAATCGATACCTGCACCAGTTATTATTTTATCTACTTCACCATTAACTATTCCAGCAGTCATAATTCCTGTACCAACACCAATTCCAGTACCACCAATACTAAAACCTATTATAGCATTGTCGAATGCTCGTTCTAATTTAACTACTTGTTTTTCTGCTAATTCAGCTCTCTCTAAAGCCTCACCAAATAATAAATTAGTATTATGTTCATCTTCGTTATTAGAAATTAAAGCAGCTTCAATCTGCTTATTTTCTTCAACTACTTCATTTAATTTCTGTGTTATCGTATCCACATGTTGCTGCAATAGTATTGATTGTTCTTTCCATTGTGTCGCAGATTCCAAGGACTCCTTCAACGTAGATTCTATTGTATTCGAGTACGTCAAGGTTAGCTCCCTCAATTCGTTTACTGTATTCAGCTGATTGTTGAGCATAGTCTTCACTACATCGTTTGAGTTCGGTTGCAATGGATTCGAGTTTACCGTTGGAAACTGCAAGTTCGGAAATAAGTTTATCTCGTTCGTCTGTAAGTCGTTCTTTTTCAGATTTAAGAGTGGAAATGTCAGATTTAAGGTCTCCAATGGTTTCTGAAGCTCTTCCATCTGATGATTTTGTTGCAATTCTGTATCCAATTCCGATTCCTGTGCCAAGCAAGGTGCAAGCACAAATAAAACCAACAATAATACAAATAATAATCTTTTTAATAGTTTTTTCATTCACAATTTACTCCTTTCTTATAAAGAATATATTAATTTGTCATAGGTCGACATATTAATATAAAATCTAAACTAAATTAAGGAGTTATTTCCTATGATACAAAATTTTTATATAACATCAGCAGATATTATTGATCCGAAAGATCGATCTTTCAGTCTTTATGATCCAGAATTAACAGCTCAATTTATGGATGGTAACAATACAATTATGGATTTGTTACATGCTATTGAAGATTTTAATGGTAATAAACCAAGAAATAAACGATTAATGTATTCAGTATATGTTAACGGTTTTAATCAACCAATATTCGTAGCTAAAGCTAAATTCATAGGCGATGATTTCATCTATTTCTATGCATATAACAATAATGGTGCATTATATGTTACACAAAATAACAATAAACCAAATTTTATAGATGGTGTCTCAACATTTTTAATTAAAATCGATCAGATCTCAGGTGTAAACTTTGGTTCTTTTGATAAAGAGGATTGTCCATTCTTGAATAAAACAAAAACTAATACTATTTCAGAAGATAAAATGTTATCTTTATTGACTGATGAAATAGCATCTTTAAATTCTACTATAAGTTCTGGTGAATACAGAATGGCTATAAATCATTTCTGTATGTTTATGAAAAATAATAAAATCAATGAATATGATTTTAATTATAACGGTGCAGCATTCAATAAATATATCATTCTCTGCGGAATTTATATGTCTCTTATTAAAGATATAGTTGGACGTCATGATGATCCAACAATAAATGTTAACGATCCTAAAGTTCCTAATAAGATGTATTTCTTCACAAATAAAGCTGCTATGGAAGAATTTGTTAAAATTGCTGAACATTCTAGAATGAATATTACTATTAATAATACATTCTATGATGAAGATATCGAAATTTTCAAATCTATTATTAAACCTGAATAAAATAAAAGATGGAGCTTTATGCTCCATCTTTAATATTTATTGCCAAGAGAATTCACCATTTTCATCAGAATTTTCAAAATCTTTAGAAGCAAAATCGGTATTATGATACCATTTATATTCTGGAGATTCTGGATCTGTTGCAGGGTCGATAATAGAATTAGGACCTTCTACATCAGAATCAACTTCATCAGAAGATAATGATTTACCACTTATTAAGAAATGTGATTTATTAGCTCGTAATGTGGCAAAATATTTTATTCGTTTATCATATGTTAATCTTAATGATAGAACACTACCCATTCCATTACCATATACACCATTAGCTAAATTATTAAACCAATCGTTTAATGATAGTTTTGTATCGATTTCTCCACCATTTAATAATGCTTGATACCAATTTAAATCATCTTGATCTATATCACCATCATTATCGATATCATCAATATCTCCTATTGAAAAATCTTCTACATCTGTAGGAAATAATTCATTTTCAATAGATATTTCTCCAGGATAACTAGTGATAAAATCTTTTGTCATATCATCATTAAAATTGTCACTTGTAACATCATCAAATAATTCAGTAGCAGTTTTATAATTAGTTAACTCTGTAAATAATGTAGAACTCATCAATGATGTTTGACAGCTTTCTTGAGTATTTAGAGATAAATCGATTACATCAGTTAATAATTCATCAATTGTATAAGTAAAAGATAAATCTTCATTTTTACTAGATAATAAATCAAGAATTCCTTCATTAATTGTTGTTGATGAAGATTCCATTAGATTTTTAGCTAGTTTACTAAGTTCATAATATGATAATTGAGATATATAAGCATCTATATCAAAAGCAGCAATTGTTGCTAGGAAATCATAATTAAAAATTGTTTTATCACGATAAGTTCCAAAATAGATACAATTGTGATGTTTATCATAAGCCATGCTTCCAATATCACCATCATGATATGATGAAGTATCGGCATATTGATAATTTACACCATCATTTACAGATTTAAATAATCCATATCCATTTTTAACATATTTGCTTCCAGAAGATTTATTTGCAAATAATGTAATACTTTTAGCTTTAACTATTTGATAATCAAATAATAAATCAGCTTTAGTAATATCACCAGTTGTTAAATTAGAATAATTCATTAATTTATGAATCGATACACCATTCTTAAATAAAATAACACCATAATTTTTATTTTGAATATAAATGTTATTATCATTTGGAACAGATATATTTTCCCAATCATAATCGCTTTGTTTTACAATCAATGTATCATCAGAAGGTATTTCATCATCTATATCTTTAAAATAAGAATCAACTATTGAAGGACTTATAGAAGAAGATGTTGTTGTGATAGAAATGAAATCTAATGATTTATTTGGATAAATTATGATTACTGGTTTTTTAGAAGATGAAATATTAATAGTATCTATTACATCCACATTAGTAACAGTATTGGCTATTTCTGAACGAATCAAATACATTATTTCAGTATCATTTTTATAAGGAATAAAATATAATTCTTTAGTATCTGAATCAGTTCTAGTTAAGATTGTATAAATTCCATCATCAGTATCACACATATAATCTACATTATAAGTTTCTGAAGGATATGATGGATTAAAAATTTCTATTTCATTACCAAATTTAAACAATTCACTTGATAATAAAACACTTGTAGATGTAATAGTCATTGGTTCTTTAGCTTCTATAGTTTTACATATAAACTTAGAATTATCTTTAACACCTATAACTTTCATGTTATTATAAACATAACATGGACTATTTCCACTTACAAATGAATAAGTCTTACCCATTGATAATGTTTTAGAACCTGTAGTTTCACCTGTGGTTGTATCTACTTGTGCTAGAGCCAATAAATGAATAACTCCAATATTAGTACTAATTAAAGCACCATAAATATTCATAGGTGTAGAAGTTATTATAGGTTGACTTGACTCTCCACTACTAGAAGATGATTGTGAAGAATCTGTTGATGATGATTGAACATTAACAATTGTTTCAGTTACAACCGGTTTAACTCTAGTTATAGCAGAAACATTATCTGGTAAATCACAAGTATTAACATAATTACCACTGATATCAAAATAACCTATTCCAGATTTTGAATCCTTTGGACAAACAAGTAAAGAATTATCTTCCAATTTTACAAAATAATGATTACTTCCTGTACTAGATAATCTAGAACATGTCGTAGTATTTAATGTTGTATAATAACATCCTTTATTCTTTTTAGATGCTATAATTAATAATTTGTGTGATACATCTATTTTAAATGAATAATCTTTAGGATTATCAGTAAAACCAGATACACCTATTATTCTGTTATTAGTTTGATCGTATACATATAATGTCTCTGAAATAGAGTTTTTATTAGTATCCATATCATTTAAACCAAAATATACAGCACCATGATCGTCAAATGTAATTACAAAGAATTCTCTATCTGTGATTTTTGTTCCAGAATTAGAAACTACATCAATTCTATTTAAAGTAGTTCCTTCATAAGTTCTTCTATAAATTCCGTTACCATCACCATTTATATTACTTTTACAAAAGAAAGATCCAATTTCTTTATCATTACTTACACCTATAGAATTCCAATCTCCAGTACTATTTTCTGGTACATATAAAATTCTATCATTATCTAAACTATAACCTGATATACCACGTAAATCGAATTTATAGTTAAATGATTTGGTTAAATTATCTTTATATCTTGGAGCTGTTTTAATAAGTGGTTTAGTTTTATCATTTATAGATTTAAGATGGTCTATAGATGTAAAGAAATTTCTTTTTACAAGAGAATTTAATTGCTCTTTATCAAATTTGTACAATCCTGTTATAGTTCCACTCATTTGAATATCTGCTGAACCCATAGCAAATACAAGATTGTAAATTTTAGTAAGTTCTTCTTTATTTGTATCTTTTTCATTCTCTAAGAAATATTTGTAAGAATTCTTTAAAGCATATATAGATACTAAGAATTTACCATTAGCTAATAATGTTTTATGTGTAGATTTACTAAATACTTTGGAATTTAAATCATCATAATGTGTAATTCCGTCAATACCAGACATTGATTTAATAAGAGTTTCGAAATATGTATCAGGTTCATAATCTCTAGCTTTCATATATTTGTAGAAAGCTGTAAGATATTTAACTAACATATCTCTAAGATCCAACATCGAAATTTCAGACATAAATCTAACAACATTATCAACATATAATTTTGCAGTATTTTCAGAATCTAATTGATTTAATATTTCTGCATAAGTTTCACCATTAGCACCATTTTCAGAAGTTAAATCTTTTATAGGATCAATTTCAGATACACTAGTTTTTGAAGAAGTGTCAGATGTTGTATTTGAAACTTCTGAAAGTTTTTCAATAATAGATTCTAATTCAGGATCATCGCTTATAGAATCGTCCCAGGAATATGCTTGTTTAAAATAATCACCAAACTGTGTCCACATATTATTGCCAGAACTAAACATAGTGTCCATACCATAATATGAGTGTTCTTTAGGATTTAAAAGATAGTTTTCTACTTTCTTAAGATATACATATGCTGATGAATCAACAGCATTTTCGAGATCAAATAGCGCTTGTACAGCGTAAGATGAACCTAAAATACTTCCAGCCTTAGCTAATGATTGATTTAAAGTATTCATTGTTTTTATCTGACAACGTTTATAGAAATAATCATTAACCATTCTATTATTACCATAAATAGTAGGATTAGCTAAAAGAGCATAAATTTGTTTAATATTTTTATTTCTTAAAACAATATATTCAGTATCTTTATTTAAAAAATCTATCTCATCCAATGCATCAGATAAACTTCCAACAAGTTCATATTTTTTAACAACATCACGATCATACATAGAAGAAATACGTTTACTATCTTGTTTAGCATTAATTCCACTTCCAGATCTATTCCATAAACTGTTAGAATTATTTTGAAGTGTTTTAGATATTCCATTCTTAATATTAGCTGTATATGAAACATTTTGATTTTTTGCTACGGCTTCCATTGCATTTGCTCTAAATGCTTTAATTTTAGCTATAGCTCCAGTGGTACCAGCTTCTGCTGCAGAAGCTGTAGTTGTTTTAGCAGCATTTTTAGCTTCCAATGCTTCCATAGCAGCTTTAGAAGCTTCTGATCTAGCACCTGATACAGCGATATATTCATTATTTTTTTGAGTTAATAATTCTTGGGTATACATATCACTTTTAGTAACATCATTGCCTTTATAATCAGGCATCATTATTAAACAATCATTTTGTGTAAAAGCGTATGTTCCATTATATTTATCATCAGTTTTTCCATAATACTTAGGTAAAAGAACAGTATCAAAATCAGAAAAGAATTTTTGTACAGAAGAAGCATTTAAATATGTATAACTATGAACTATTAATGATTTAAAATAAACTAACATTAAACGTTCTATATTTTTTACAAGTTTAACATTCTCTAAATAAGCATTATATTTAGCTTCAACATCGTTTTTAGTTTCAATTGTTTCATAGTTATAACCTAAATACAAACCATTAGCTATACCTTCATAATCGATTATAGTTTCAGTATAATAATCCATATCTTTATGATTTTGAATAAAGTTTATACCTTGTTCAGTATCTTTATTAATTTTAGTTTTTTCTTCACCAATTTGTACATAAAGATTATCACAATTAGGTATTTCATCATAAGATACAAGCTTGAAACCTTTAATAGTATTTGAATATGGTTTTAAAGATGTTTCTGATACAACTATATCAGATCGAACATCATTTAATTGATCGTATATTTTACGGAATATATAGTACAAATTATTAACGCATGAATGTTCAGCACATATAGCTAAATCTTTTTCAAGATCTTTATAATCTCGAATATTATAATCTATACCATATTGATCATCTATAAATTTTAAACTTATAGTCCAATCTCTTTGTAAAGCTGAAGAACGAATATAATGATCGTTATATGCTAAATCTGCACCAGCTTCATATAAACCTTGTAATGTTAAAGCAAAAGCATTATCAGGAATATACATCATCGAACGTACATTATTATACAAATCTTCTACAAGATTTGATGCAAAGTTTATAGAAGCATTTTGAAGTTGTCTCAGGGCATCCATACCCATATCTTTCAACATATCTAATGCTGAAAGCGCTAAGTTTTGGAAAAATCCTCCTAAATTCGAAAGAATATCAGAGAGATTAAATCCTTTAAAAGATTTTAATAATTTATTTGCATTTATGATGTCTTTTCCCATAAATGAGTCAAGACCACCAAGTGAATCTAATCCGAAGCCTTTTAATTTACTTAAAAAACCACCTTTTTCAGATGCTTCAACAGTATTTTTATAATTTTCAAATGAGTTTGTATTAATACCCATAATAAACTCCATTATATAAATATATAGGTTTGTCAACGCCTAAAAAAGAAAAGATCCTAGCATAAAGCTAGGATCAGTGTGAATTTATTATATTTATAAATCTGTATTATTCTTAGAAGTTTCGTGATGTTGTAGCTGTAAAGTGTCATTAATCATATTATTTAAAATACGTGTTTTAATTATTGTAATTATATTTGTAGCTGAATTTTTAACAGTATCATCAATATATTTCAATTTAGCTTCACGTTTTAATAACATTGATTTTTTAAGATTAGCTAAATTAGTAAACATCTTTTCAAGAGAATTATACATTTCTGTATTTACAGTTTTTAATGATTCTTCAAGTTCATCACGTTTAATTTCAGTCATATCAAGTTTACGAGAATCTATACATTGAAAGATACATTCTTGCAATTCCTCAATATAATCTTTAGATTTATTTTTATCATTTAAAAATTCGACAAACCCATTTCGTCTAGTTATTTCTTTTGAACACTTAAGCCAATCTATTTCAAAATCTCGCAGTAAGTCTAAGATAAAGAAATATTCTCTACTATTTTTAATCTTAAGTAAATCAAATCCAGTTGTGTTCATAGCAACAACTAATAATCTATCGTGATATTCAGTTTTAACAGTATTTAATGTTTTGTTAAAAATATTGTGTGCTTGATCGTCGTAAGTATCTTCTATTTTTCGAATATCTTTTGTAGCTGTTATAATTTCAGATGAGAATTTTTCTAATTCAGCAGTCATTATAACATCGAGTATTCGAATAAATATATTTATATCAATTTCGTGATTATTGATTTTAGTTTCATTATCTGTATGTTTTTTATTTTTAAATGTTAAAAAGCCAAGTTTAATGTATTCAGTTTTTGAAAGAAGTTTTTCAAAAATCTTAGCAACAAAAGTTAAAAATAAAAAAATAATTACTACAATTAAACACAAGAATCCGAATGCTTTTGGAAATGCATCAGATGCCATTGTATTCACGATAGATTGGACTTGATTAATAGCTTCTGAACTAATAGGATTAGGTGTCGTAGTTTGCAAAAATAAAGTATTCATAACTCTAGTAAATCTCCGGTTTCAGTTATTAATCAAATTAATGATATATTAAATTGTTAAAAAAAGAAGTAGGAGAAATTAATCTCCTACTTCTTTTGTTAATTATTAGATAAATGCAAAATCCATTTCAGGTTCATCATCTGAATCTTTTGGCATAATTGGAATAACATTCTGATAAACATTAGAAAGGCTAATAGTTCCAGTTTTATCAGTATTTTCTTCAACAAGTTTAGCTTCAGTTTCAGCTGACATATTAGGAGATATGAGATCATCTGTATCGTTAACAAATGCGATATCATCTTCAGAAAGATCTTGAGAGAAATCTGTAACTTCTTTCTCAATTACAACATTCTTGAGATCTTTATAGTTACGTTCTCTTTCTTTAGCATATTCTTCAAATAGTTCTTCAATTTCAGTTTCAATTGGTTCGAAATAACTTTCATCAAGATCTGGACCTTCGCCATCGATAAGTTCAATAGTCTTTATCATGAGGAGAAGAATCGCAACACTTTTGTTTTTACTTGATGCTGTAAAATGACACGTTTCACCATTATCACGAGTTATATCCATTCCAAATGAATACACTAATTCACCATCATCTCCTGTAACAGAAGGATATTGTTTTACATTAACATGATTTACAATTTCTTCCTGAGTTACAGTTCGTTCATCAGAAACAATCATGTCTACAAGTTCTTTCAAATCATCATCAGAATCTTCAGTAATACAATATCTTTCATAGATAATTGGTGTCATCATGAGAAGTAATTTCAACATCTGTTTATTTTTAATAATTGGATTGAAATACTCATAATGATCTTTGTTAGCTTTATAGTTAAAGAATTCATCCTGCGATTTAATAAGAACATTGATTTTCTGAACATCAACTTTGTTATCTTTATCATATTTTGTAGTAATAAAGTAAGCAGGAACAGGTTTATTATTTTTTGTATAATCACAACCAACCCATTTAATTCTTGAACATCCGCTCGAACTTTCAGTTGTTAATCCAATAAAGTCAAATACTTTATTAAGATAATTATTCCAAATAAGATTGTGGTATTTAGTTCTGTAAGCCATTTTATCCCCCTATAACTTAGCATTTAATTTCATCAGTTTCATTATCACAACAAAATTCGATAACTTTATTTAATACGGAAATTGGCATGTTTCTAATAGGTATGGAGAGATTCATCAATTTTGATTTTTGTTCTTCACAATATTTGATAATCTCCTCATACACTTTTTGTCGTTCATCTTTTCTTATAGATTCTTCATAAGACAATTCTTTTGTAAGTACTTCTTCTGGTGGCATATTTTACTCCTCTTCTTGAAATTGTTGTGCATCGAAAATTTCAGTAGATATTTCATTCTTAATTTTCGATTCATTATCGATATTTACATTATTCTTTAAAATTGGTTGATTGTCGGGATTATAATCCTTAAACACCGCATCCAATTTATCTCCAAAATACAATGGTGTGAACATTAATCTTACAGGACCATGTTCACGTTCTATCTGTTTACAATGGAATTTAATTCTATCCAATGTAGTTTCAAGATCATTAACCATTTTTTCTTGGAATTGCCATTTACCAAATGGAATAAATGCTTTTCCAGTTTTAATTATATTTACACCCATGTTAGTATCATAAATGTAAGTATAACCATTTTGCATGGATTCAAATTCCTGGAACAATAATTGATCAGATAAAGCTGTACTATCATAAGTGGTTACACCTGATAATGGATTGTTTCTAGCAGCCCTAATCTGATACAATTTATCACGCATTTTATTTTCCATAGTATCAATATCCAAAACATTCATTACTGAAATTCTTGTATAATCATCAAGAAGTTCTTGTCCTTCAAATTGAATTGCTGTTTCCAATGATGTTATACAATATACTTCATTTTCTGAAAGATTCTGATGAGTTGGTGTATAATACTGTGGAGGTGGAACTGATGGAGCATATTCCAAAGTTTTAGCTGCTAATAAAGTTTTCATATCAGGTTTATCACGTAAATCTTTAGAATATAATGCTGAACCATTAGACATTGTTTTATGTAATGAATAATCATTTGTAGATGATACCGCCATACCATTTAACAATGTAAATTTTGCACTTACAAAGTTAGATATATCTGTATCAAACATTACATCATAAGTATACATACAAGCATACATTGTTGTTCCATTTGTACACCTCATCCATGGAACTACACTGATTTCTTCATCAGATCCCGCTATAGCCAAATTTATTTGAATAGCTTTTCCATAAATCTGATTATGCGGAATGTTTGTATTGTTTTGATGATTCAATATGTCTTCTGGAGCAAAGAATAGATAGATGTATCGATGTGCTTCTAAGATATTACTTTGCTCTAATTCAAACCCGACATTGTTTAAAAATTGTGTCGGTTTGTTCCAAGTATTTAATTTCATATTTTACTCCTCTTTAAATTCTTAATATATAAATCATTTAAAAAGTAGAATGATCTCTATCCATAGCAGCATGAAATTCACATAAACCAGGATTATTAAATTTTAATTGCTCTGAAAGACCTTTAACATTCGAATCTGTTTTATTAACATTAAATGTGTTAATATTTGGAGCTAAATCAACAATACAAACTTTTACATTTGCATGATCCATTGTGATTAATAACGAATAATCATTTTGATCGCACATGTATATTTCATTAACTCTATCAACATCTCCACATAACATCATAAAATTAGCACGGACTTCGATAGGAGACAAATTTAAATATGACCTTAATTTTTCAAAAGTTATATTATATCCTTGTTTTCCACTAAGTATAATTTCAGCATATGAATATCCGCTATGTTCCAAACCATATTTAAGTTCACTACAAATTTCAGTAATAGTATTATTCAATTGCTCATTATAACTTACATCTGTAATTATTTTAGATGAAAGATTCTCTATACGAATATTCAATTTATATACTTTAGTATGGTCATCCATCAACTGATTCAATGTTGTTTTATGTAAAGAATTTACATACTGTTCAGTACTCATATCATACTGCTCTTCATTTAAATCGAACAAATGCTGTCCGTATGATTCTTCAATTCCACCAAGCATAATCATGTCTTTTTCATCATAGTATTCTGGTAAAGGAATCAAAATATCTCGATCTCTTGAACTTTCACGAGTAATTTCATATCCTCGTGAAGTGATATCGTATGATAATTGAACTGTTGTTAATCCTTTATAAGAAGGACCACTCATAATTTCATCAGGTTTATCAACTATAACATTCCAGTCAATGTCTGTAAACAATATAGGTGTATCGCCATCAATTTGTTCAATATCACAATCGGCTACACCATGATGAATAAAAACATTTCTATTTCTAGTATCAACAATACCGTGAATGGAACCATAAACCTCTGATGTATTAATAACTAATACTCTTGTCTTTTTTGTATTTGGTGCAAAAGAACTTGTACCAAATGGCGTCAAACTAAATAACATTTCAAGAATATTTGGAATAGTAGTTGAAGTCACGGACGACAATACTATAAATCTGTTATATGATTTAAAACCATCTACATCTTTTACCGAAGAACCAAACTTCGGAGCACTCTCACAAAATGGTAATTTCATATATAACTAAACCTCCTCTATATTTTTATGAAAATATATAAATAAAAGATGGGAATAATACTTCCCATCTTTTAATCGTTTATAGATTATAACTAACAATACCAACTGTATCAGTTGATACTTTCTTAGGAACCTTACCCATATCTGACAGACGAACTGTTAGATTAGCTAAAGTAGCGGTGTTGTTTTTACCAATAAGAAGATTTTTCATATTCTTATCAGATATATCAATTTTATTTACATTTGTAACTTTAAAATTGTTATCCAATTCGAATAACTTCTTAGGTTTATTAACACGGTTAGTATCTTCAAGAAGACTCTGTTCACCTTTCATAACATATGTAGATCCATCAGATGTATCTACTACACTACAAATAAGCATTTCATCAGAATCTCTTTCAATCTGAACCATTTCAACATTTTTAACATCATCATTGAAATCAATCATTACGCCACTTGCAGATCTTCCAAGTTCAGGTATATCCGAAATCTTAATAAGATGATAAGCACCTTTAGAATTCATAAAGATTACATAATCACAATTTGGATTTAATTTCTGAGCGAGAGCAACTCCTCCAACCTTTACAGATTGTTTACCAAACTGATCTACTGTTGTTATACGAATCTTAGAATCATCAGATACGATAATGATTTTTTCATCTTCAGATGATACAGGAATAACTGATTTAATAATAGGCTCATCAGAAATTGTAATCCAACTATTAGTACCAACAATTTCAGAAACATCAATACGTTTAGCTGCTCCATCATTTGTAAACATAATAATTGAATTAAGATCCGAATTAACATTATTCAAACCTATAATTTCTTTTACAGCTTTACCATCAACTTTAACAGAACGTAATCCATTAATGAGATTTTTACTATTAAGTAAACCATTTAAATCAAAGATTGAATATTGATTTCTTGTCCAAATTACAGCACCATTAGACATTGGAATTGTTGATGATTTTGCTTCATCAAATTCATCATTATCCTGTACTAATGTTCTTCTAGGACGTCCATAAGCTGCTTTAATTTTATCAAGATCAGCAATAATTTCATCATCTATTACAAGAAGTTTTCCATCAAGTTCATCGAGTTTTGTCTGAAGCTCTGCTACTTGATCAATAAGTGTTTGTTTAGAAAGTTTACTAAACTTATAACTCTGCATTTCTGTAATAGCTTTAGACTGGATATCAGTAAGTCCATGTTTATTTGTAAGATATCTGATACAATCTTCCTGACCAGAAGATGTTTTTACGAAATTAATATATTCGTCAATATGATCATAAATCTTAATCATACCTTCGATAATATGTTTTCTAGTAGCAATATTATTATACTGATACTGAATTTTTCGTGTCTTCGTTGTATATAATGTTTCATACCATTTTTCAATGATTTTCTTAATAGAAACATTATGAACAAATGAACCGTCGAATTCAATCATTGAACATGGAACAGTTTTACAAAGACAATATTTTTCAAGATCTCTAGCAACTTCAAGAATGTTAGCGCTCTTATCGAATTCAACATCATACTCAATATGAAGTTCACCTTCTCTTTCTGTTTTCATTTCGATAAGTTTAATAACTTTACTAAGAACAGCATGTTTCTTTTCGTTTTGAGTTTTCAAAGCATTTAAAACATCCAATTCTGTCATTCCATAAGGAAGATCTTTAATTACGATCGTATTTTCTTCCCTATTAATTTCAAGAGTTGCTTTCATCTTTACATTTGCTGGAAGTCCTAATTTATAACAAGCTTCAATTTCTTCAGCATTTGTGATAATTCCGTAATTAGGACAATCTGGATAAAAATCTTCACAGAGTTCAATCAAATCAATAGATTTATCTCTGATATATTTCTTACATACTTCTACAACATCATTTAAGTTATGAGGCATTACGGAAGTCATATAAGAATCAGCAATTCCATATGAACCATTTACAAGTAACATAGGAATCTTAAATGGGATATAACAAGGTTCCTGATATTTAGCATTATAATTTGGCTGAAAGTCTACACATTCTGGACGAATATCTTCACAAACGTCATCAAAGAATTTACTAAGACGGCATTCTGTATAACGTGCAGCCGCTGCAGGGTCACCAGTTACTTTAGACCAGTTACCAGCACCATCTATTAATGGATAGTTATTTGTAAAATCTTTTGCTAATGTAACCATTGCCTGATAAGCTGAAGCATCTCCATGAGGGTGCCATTTACCAAGAATACCACCGACAATTTCTGCTGATTTACAATATGGTTTATTATGTCTATTATCATTAAAAATCATATCCCAAAGACTTCTACGATAAATATCAATCAAACCATCTTTTTCATATGGTACAGCACGTGCAAAAGTTGTAATTGCATATATTTTCTTATTTTGTATAATAGTTTTATACATTTCTTGTTTATCATATTTTTCTTCAAAATCTTCAGGAATGTTGAAACCTAAAACGTTCTTTGGAATTTTACGTTTAGCCATCTTACTTACCTACCTTTTCTCAGTCTTAATTATTGTAAAAATATATAATTGATTTTATGTTCTAAAACATAATTCGTTATACATTTCTTTTTCATTTTTAAAAGATAATCTATTCCCTTTACCGTCATAGACATCTGAATCGCCATTTGAAGTTGTAACTTTTAAAAAATCTGTTAAACCATTAGATTTTTTCAAAGAATTATTACAAATATTATCGAAATCATTATATTTATCAAAAGCATTTTCACTTGTAAATTTAGACATTAATTTTTAACCTCTTTCTTTACATTAAGTGTTTCCATATCTAAAGTTTCAGTAAATTCTAATTTACCAGTTTTCTTAAGAAGTTCTTTTTCATCTTCTGTTAAAGGTCTATTAAGATCTTTACCCATACCAGATTTAGCAATAGCTTCTTTAAATTCTGTTAGTTGTTTTTTAGTTTCTTTACGAACTTTAACGTTTTTAAAGATCATATATATTAAACCTAAAAATAACCATAATGTAATAATTGTACCAAATGAAGCCATTACTATGATGTATATTTTAAGAAATATATTCATAAATTTCTCCTTTTAAAGTATATATGTATGTATCGATTAATATAAAAAAAGAGAGGATTTTAACCCTCTCTTTTATATTTTATGAATCAAATTGAATAAATTTCTTCATATTTGCAGGGTATGTTTTGATAGTTAAATCGTGCATCTTTTTCATAGATTTATTAAGAGAAGCATTCATTGGAATACTAGATGTTAATCCAATATTCTTAATATTCATTATATAAAATGAATCTCCAGCACATTTATTACATACGGCTTTCTTCCCTTTACAATATAAAGGTGTACGAATTTTAATTGTTTTACCAATTAACTGTTGTAATATATCAGATGTTAATCTAACTTCTTTACCATTAATCAATGCGTATCTAAATAAAATACTTTGCCAATTTCCTTTTTCAACATCATAAGTTAAATAGCCATGTGAACCACAATCTGATCCTTTAACATCAAGTATTACAGTTTGCATCATACCGTTTGTATATTTAGCAAATGTACCACCTTTAGCAGTATTAACACCACGAGAATATGAAGCATACAAAGCTTTATTTGCAATAAGGTCAAAGTTTTCAGGAGTAATTCCATCATTAAATGCATTATTATTAATACGGAATTTACCAGTTGTTAAATCCATCATAGGACCATTTTCAATAACAGAGTTCTTATAGTTATTACCAAAATTAGGTTTCTTAACTTCATAGAGTCGGAACGATGGATCTTTTCCTAATTCTTCTTTAGCTTTATTTACTAATGGGTCTTCGATTAATTTTTTATAATTAGCAATAACGTTATTATCAATAACTTCATTCTTAAGAAATTCTGGATGTTCTTTGAGCAACTGTTCTTTTAATTTCTTAACTTCTGGATTAGGAATAATTAATGCTGCTGATACACCAGGTGTAAAAATTTCAGTATTATATCCCATCCAACATACAGTATTTTGATAAACTGCGAATTCATCAACTGATATTTTACCTTCCATAAGAAGCATGCCTAATTTAGAATTAAGTTTACCAAAATTATCTTTACCCATTGTTACATTCATATATTCAAACTTATTACCAAAAGCATTTGCTATAATAAATGCATTAAAAATAAAAACTCCAATAGTTGTATCTTTAATAGCTTTAGGTTGATTTAAAAGAATATTTGCTGGTAAATCGAAATAATCAGTCACATTATATTTTGCGGGGCTCATAGTAATATTACCATCTTCATCTTGAGTCTGTGCTCCGCGAGAAAATAATTCAGTTAAAAAAGAACGAGTAACATTTTTAGGGTCTGCAAGTTTTAAAATATCGTCTTTTATTTTATCCCATTCAAGTTTTCTATATACACCATAGTTATCTACAGCATTCATAAGACAACCTCTTTATCAAATAGTTATATTCAAATGTCATTTTTAGAAAAAAAGAAGATGAGTCATTTAAGACCCACCTCCTTTTTTCAACTGCTAATCAAGAATTACTGATTTTTAGAATCAGTAGCATTTCCTTTTTTAGCTGCTGTAGTTTTCTTTAAGCTCTCACGAAGATCATCCATCTCCTTTGTGAGTCTTAAATTTTCAGCTTCGAACTTATCACGTTCTGACTGAATTTCTTCAACATGCTCAGTGTATCCGAAGATACCTTTGAACATATCTACGATTGCTCTGCAGTATTCTTTCAAAAATGCTGCAAGTTCCTTAAGGGTTCCAGCTTCAGCCTTTACCTGGTTAATTGACCAGGTTGCAAATTCCTTAATTTCTTCAGTAGATCCTTCGAACTCAATACGAGTTTCTGAGTTTCTAGAGATGGAATAGTCTCCATCTACTACAAGCTTAGAAAGAAGATCAGTGATCTCATTTGGATCGGAAGAATGTTCTTCTTTTCCATTGTTAAAGATCTTACTGAACCATTTTCCAGATCCAGCATTACCATCGAAATGGAAATTTGATTTTCCATTTCCTGAAGAATTCTTTGAAATAACATAAGATACTTTTGCCATTTTCTTACCCCCTTATGGCTATTAAAAATTTATAGGATTTTCTTTTTTTTAATAAGTGAAGTCAATCTAATATCTTATTCATTATAATAATATATAAAAAAAAAGATTTTATTTGCAAAATAAAGATACAGAGGGTTCGACCCTCTGTATCAATAAATAAGTACGACTTATTCAGGCAAAAGTAGGAGTTTAACATGACAAAAAAAGTACGTTACACAAAGAAACGGACTCAAAAGACATATATGCAAAAGCAGAGCAATTAGTTTTAATTTATGAATAAATTCTGTATTGGAAATCTATAGTTGAGTTATCGCGAGCAACCGAATAAGGGTCAAATGTTAAGTGTGCAAACAACTCTGCATCATAGATTTCTGAATTCAATTTAATGTTAGATAAGTTAGCTGTTGATTCTGACAAATCTTCAACTGGAGTAAGAACGTCATCACTATCTTTGAAAGCATCTAAACCGATAATAAGACCGATTTCAGAAATACTTGCATTTTCGAGTGATTTATCAATGAATGTAAACCACTCTTTAAATTCTTCAGCACTAATCTTCATACCCATATCGATGTAGTTAGTTTGAACTTTGTCACCTTTAAATGAGTTAACATAACCGCCAACAGTTTCAGCATTTGGATCTTTAGCGGTATCAGCCCACATCGGAGTATAAGGTTTTCCATCAACCATCATTTGAATACCATCAGTATCACTGAAGTTGATTTTCTTGAAATAATAACCTTTCCAACCAGCAAATCTTGAATTTGATGGATAAACAATTTCCATCTTATACTGACTTCTAATATCATTAGGAAGTGTATCGCTTACTGGAATAAAGCGGAAAGGAATCATATTATAAAGTTTATTGTCTGTAGAATGAGGAGGCCATGAAGTATTATAAACTGTTCCATTAATAGCACCATCACCAGCACACCAATATTCTACCTTTCTTCTTCTAAAAAGATCAGAAGGTAATCTATCATTATGAGCTACAACTGTTGGAACTGAATCTCCAGTAGCAGGATCATATTCACCAAGAACATTGCTATTAATGAACAAATGTTGAGACATATCTGGTTTAATAGGGAAATTATCTTCTAGTAACTTTGTACGTCCTAAAAGAACAGTTTTGTTTTTACAAACTTTAATTTCCTGTGATCCTTCACTTTTACAGTTTTTAGCAGTAATAACAACACATGTATCAAAACCTGTTTGATTCTGTTTAATATCTAAATCATCTGGAGTAATTAATCCATCAGATATTTTAACAATTTTACGCATAATTTTTAGTTTCTCCTGTAGAAGTTTCAATCGTTAATTTACCATCCGATAAACTTATCGAATCGGTAACAGACGATTTAATATTTATAGATAATTGATGTCTCATTTCAAATAAATCTAATATTTTACAAGTACATTGTGTTAATATTGGATCATATTTAAATTGGTCATCTATATATTGAATTGTTGAATTTTCAATCTTCATATCATTATTTATATTATCGTAAATAATATTGAAAGCATTTAAATAGTATGTATATAATAATTCAAATTTATCACTATCTAAATCTACATTCATAGAAGATTTAATATATTCGCGTAATTCAATTTTATCAACCGGGTTATACGTTTGCCAAACATTAATCGGATTATAGAATAATTGAATATCCAAACCTTCATAAGATTTATCACCAAATGTATAACGATAATCGATGGAATAAAGTTCTGAGAATACCGATAAGAATTCATTAAACAAAATGATCATATCATTGATATAATCTGAAGATGAACCAGATGTATCTGAATTTTCAGCTTCATATACTAATTTTGAAAACGAATTGTTTACCCATTGCTTAAATACATCGATAATTTCATTTTGTAACTTTGTTATTTCTACATTAGTAGGATTATTTCCTAATTTGTCAAGTATATAAACTTTAAGTTTATCAGCTTCTAAACTAGTTAAATATTCAGTAAATGTGGTACAATTTCTAAAAATGAAATAAATACTATTATTAGTTCTAGATTGATTAAGAATATAAGTCCAGGCTTGGAATTCTCTAAAATCATAAGAATTTCTTAATTTCCAAGTAATGCGTTTTAGAAGATTAGGATATTGATTTTTATAGTCATCTACCAATTCTTCAAATGTAGTATCACTTGTGAATTCACCAAGCTGTTGTCCATTAGAATAGAATCTGTATATAGTCATATAATCTGAAAGATCTTCATCATCTACATCGAGATGTTTATATCCATCAGCTGGAATTTTATCCAATGATACAATATCTTTAATCCTTACAGTTTCAATCCTTTCACCATCAACTCCAACAAAGAAATCTTTAAAATCTTCTTGATTTTCTTTAATAAAATCTACAACTTTCCAAGTTGCAATTTCTGGAGAAATATCATATTGTGTTACAACTCGACCGTCTACAATAACTTTATTCTCAAATGAAGTTTTTTCTAGAGCAAATCTTCCAAGTTGTCTAAAAACTGCTGTAGAATTTATAACACAATTATCCTTAATAATGACATCAGGATTTGAATAATTCTTCATTTGTTGTAACCAACACATTGCACCAAATAATGCGGCTGGTGGAACAGATATATTAGAATTAAAAGCCGTTTTAATTTCAAAAAATTCTGGAGAATCATTTTGATCAAAGAATTTTAACATCAAATAAAGTAAATCTCTAATTTGACGTTGTGATTCCAAAATATCTACAGTTCTTGTTAATGTGATATAGCGTGTTAAGATTGAGTTAAAGTTCAATGCAAGTAATTCTTTTTTAAGAACTTCTTTTTTACTAGCTTTTGAATCATTGGTATCGTCTTCAGACCAGCCGCCCCATAATTTATCTTCATTAACAAAAATATCATAATCATGAATAACATCTTCAGATGTTTTAGTATTTACATCTGTAGCAGAAACTTCTCTAAATACTAAATCTATAGAATTTTCCAAACCTCTAGATGTATCAATACTTATAGAAGCATCATCATCAGTTCTATATTTCTTTTCAAGATAATAACGTTTTAATTGTACATTAGGATCTTCAAGAATTTTTTCAAGAATAAGATTAAGAACGTAGTTATTTCCTTTATTAGCAATCAAATCATTTAGATTTTTAACAACACGTTCTTTTAAGTTTATATCACTAATTTTAGTTAAAGAAGAATATCCATGTGAATTAAGAATATCATTAAGATTCTTTTCAGTATAAATACCTAAAGAATATTTTTCAATATACGAATTTGAATAATTGATAATCGTATAATACAAAAGATTTTCAATCATAAGAATATTATACAATGGTTGTTTACTATCAAATCCATCTATATAATCGAGTAAAACTTGAGTTTTAGCTTTATTATATGCTTTGAAAAAATAAGTCAATTCTGTATTAGATAAAATATTCTTTTTATATTTAATGATATCATAATTTCCCATCATTCTCAATTTAAATGGTGTATAAGATTCACCAATAAATTTTAAATAATTATAATTAGGATATTTTTCAATTACTTCATCAATATGACCTTGAAGTATATAATACGAATATGTCAACGGATAATCTGTACTATTAATATCATGAGCTTTAACCAAATTAATTGTATAAAGTTTATCATGAATTGCTAAAGCTGGAGCCCATGAACCTGTTGTTAAATAAAAATTAAGAGGATAAAATAATTTATCTTCTTCATTGTAATAATAATATTGAGTATATGGATCAGGAGGCGTAGAATAATCTTCAATTAAACTATAACCCATTTCACCCTTATCAATATTTATTAAATAAACAATTTCAGCATTCGAATTTGGAACTCCCATGAACTGTCTATAATATTCATTTCGTTCTTCATACAAATAAACTCTAGATATTCGTAAAGCTGTTAAATAATCTTTATAAAGTTCTTTATCTTTATTATCTTCTAAATCTTTAAAAGAAGATTCGGTCAACATATCTAAAACTAATTCATTATATACATATGATTTAGATTTATCTGAAGATAAATAAACATGTACATATTCTTTATATTTTCTTCGATCATCTTTATCATAATCACTAAAATGATCAGTTTTAGTATATGCACCATAATATGCATAATAATTTGCTATAGATTCCGAAGTTTCTTTTCTATTAGCTTCATATTTATTTTTGATAACTAAACTTCCAATAAAGTCTGCTATCTTTTCAATTTCTGCGGCTCCGGTTTCGGAGCGATAGACGTTCTCAAAACTCATATATTCGGTATCTCCGCTTTAGAAGTTACGTATTTAATATTGTATTGAGTGAATACAGGTTTAAATACATTTAATTTATTATTTTCCAAATTAGTCTGATAATGAATAAAATAATTCTTAAGATCAGATCTATTTTTTGGAGAGAAATATTGCCCATATTCTTTAATAAAACCTACTAGATCACCAAAAGTCATATCAAGTGACAAGAATGGTGCTATTTTAGGATTATCCATGGATTTATGAGCAGTCTCCGATAACATTACAGTTTGTACCAGTTTTCGTCTATGTAAATCTAATACTTCAGCTGCAATATCAAATGTGTTTATATCATTAGCGTTTTCTCGCAAATGTTTTTCAAGTACAATAGAAACATAATCATACAATGTAAAAATTGGTCCATGATGCATTTCTATTTTAGTTTTATCACCTTTTTCAGATTTAATATTTCCAAAAATAGAACATCGATCTAACTTACAATCTACTTTGAGATATGCTACATAAGCTTTATAAAGTTTAGATCTTCTAACTCTATTTTCAACAGATTTAATAAATTTTTCACGAATTTTAGAATCTGATAAATCTAATGGTGATTTGTCAAATGGAAGATAATAATATTGAGCATCTTCCATACAAACTTGTACAGTTCCATTTGAGGTTTCTTTAGAAATGATATTAACCATTTTATTAGTTGTAGCTGGTAAATCTGGTGTTACATTAGTTAATTTAGCCATAAATCTACCTCAAAAATTTATATTTAAATGTCGAGCTTTAAAGAAAAAAAAGAGAGGGATTAAATCCCTCTCTAAGTTTAGTTTAATTAATCGGCTAGCTTTTAAGACTATCAACAATTACTTTGATGGTAAGCACTGGCAACCATGTAAATGTGATTGATAAAATCATATCTTGTATAGTTGCTTTTTTCCATAAAGCAGGTTGTTTTTTCCTAAAATTAGAATCATAAATACATCTGATAAAATATATTAACTTTTCAGCAAATATAAATAAAGATACAGCGCAATAAACGACTAATAAAGCGAATAAGAAATAATCACCATCAACCATTTATTCCCCTCCTTTTTTAGTTTTGATTAATCAAATTTAGTTTTCAGTGCAACAAGATGTTTATGAGCAATATCATGAAGTGAACAAATGTCCATTTCAACAATTGACTCTCTATTTTCTTCAGTTGAACTATCATCAACAATGATAAGATTGAAGATGAAGGTAGCATCGAAAATATCAGAAGTTTTTTCGACTTCACCCCATTCTTTAATAAGATTAAAGAATGTTTCAACGATAGCCATATACTTAGAAATCAGTTTTTCATTAAGATCCTGAATTTTCTTAGTAATAGTTTCAACTGCAGCATTAGTAGCTGTGCCTCCAGTGTTACGAAGTTTCTTAGCAGCCTGATCAGCAGCATCAAGTTCTGATTGCAATTCAATAATTTCATGGCTGCCAATAAATCCTGTAACATTTCCAGAATCATCAAATGTAGACAATGGAGCAAAATCTTTAATAGACAATTCTTTACAAATCAAACCTTTTGTAGGACTTGTAATAGCTACTTTAAATTTAACTTCTTCAAAATCTTTACCAATGACATTATTTCCATACATTCTGGCAAATCTATCATAAATAGAAACCACAAATACAGAAATATCATTCATCAGATTGAAATTATTCGAAGCTATATCATTCTTGATACTTTCAATATTAAATGAAGCAGAATCTGTAATTTCAAGGTTGATAAGATCTTCTTTCGAATTTTCAAAATCGTAAAAATCATCACCTAAAATACGTCTAATTGTCTGAATAGGTGCTTCAAATCGATCAATAACCATTTTAGATGATGGTTCCAATCCTTTGAAATAGAGTTTTGTTGCGTCTTTAACAACTGGCGATGCTTTTTTATAAAAAGCGTGATTTATCATATTTTTCCTCCTATATGATAAAAATATTTTTAGTATTCTATTAGTATAATATATTAATCAAAAAAGGATAAGTTTTTAAACTCATCCTTTTTTTAATCGGTTTATGAAGGAATTTTCTGATGATTAACAAATGGATTATTATCTACTGTAACACCAGCTTTCTTCATAAGATCTGGTAATGATGTATATTTAACGTCATCCAAGAATTCATATGGATCAGGTTCATCAGTATCACCGATTTCCAAGCTAATTGCTGATAAGTACTGATTCAACATCTTTGCAGGTATATTATCAGTTACTTCATCATCAGCTAAAGGAAGATCATGAAGTCTTGTAGGATCTTCAAACATTAATGACCTAGCCATATCAGATCTTAATTGTGAATTTGTAGATTGTACAGCATAGAATCTATTAACCTTTTCTGGATCGACAAGATTTTTAAGGTCATTATTATCCATATCAGACATCTGGTTACAAGTATCACCAAATGGTCTACCAACTTCAGATTTCTTAACAGATTTGTTAGGAAGTCCAAGTGGAGTAACAGAACCTAATGAACGTGCAGAGAAAGCAGCATCAGGCATCTGTTTAAGAACCATCATATAAACATCAGCGATAATAATTTCATGCTGAGATGTGAATTCACGAACCAATGTATGATCATCTTTCTTGAATACTCGAGCTTTAGTAGTATCGAAAGAATTGTGTTTATCAAGCTGGTTTTCTTTGAATTCTTCTGAATTCCATTCAGATTCATATGCCTGAATATTATTAATGTAACTTACTAAATCATCAGGTTCGAATGATTCATCACCGATATCTGATTCAGCAATTTCACCATCAGTCCAAACATAATCATCTACCCATTTATTATCGTTATAAACATCTTTAGGAAGTTTAAGAACGTTTTTGTTATCATTAATGTGTAAAATTCCAACTTCATCTGTAACATGTTTTACAGTTGTTTTTGTTTTCTTACCATCTTTGGTTTTGATAACTTTATCAACTGTTTGGAATACGTAGTTATCAGCAATTTCCTTTACAGTATCAATATTTTCTGTTGAATCATACATTGCTGCTAATTCTGGAGAAACGTGATAAGTTCTACACATCTTAACTTTAGAAGTTTTTATTTTATACTTCCTTGCAACTCTTTTAAGAATTTCCCATCCGATAGCATTGTGTGCTGGAGGATTGTACATCATTATTCCTAAAGGAGATGTATAAAGATTATTAAGAAGTTCTTCTCTATCTCTATGAGGAATATTGTTATAATACTTCTGCCAATACTGACCCCATTCAGGGCTCATATCTTTGAGATATTCGAAATACAGCTTATATGAATCTTCCATAGTTTTCTGTTTCTTCATTCTACGAAGAATTTCATCAGAAATGTAACTTATAGTCTGATCAAACAACTGATCTGGATTTGTTCGTCCAACAAGACCTGCAGAAGAACATATAACTTCAGCACGTACACCATTCTTGTCGATAGGCATAAATTCATCAGGCCATACTTTACCAATTACGGCTTTTCCACCACATCTGTTAGTAAGTTTCATAGCAGATGTAAGACGCTGCTCTTCAGCAGTATAAATTGTAATATGTGCAAATTCAAAGTTACCTGTATTTGAAGAATACTTAATATTTGGAGTTATATAATTTCTTGCATTAAAAAGACACTGCTCCAAACGATCTGTAATATGATTAGATTCATCATTTACAATTGGCTGTAATACATTTACAATTTCCTGATTATAACGCAACTGATCATTATAAATCTGTTGTAACTGCTCTCTGTGTGGATCAGAATTAAGTTCATCAACATCATTTACTTTAATATCGATATCGACTACCTGACCAAAAGCACCGAATTTATTATCAGTGATATGAAGAGTCTGTAAAGCCATATCTGTAAAATCTGCAGATATATTTTTCTTATCCATTTTGCGAGTAGCAAATAATATACCTTTAGAGTTTACATATTCTCCTACCATAGGGAGAACTTTATATTCCTGATTATTACCATAAATGTTGAGAAGAACATCATTTTTATTAATAACATATTCTGTTTTGGTTACAGTATGAAACATAACACGTTTAGCAAAAGATTCTGAAACTACAATTGAGTCTTCTTTTACTTCAGGAATTAACATAAATGCTACTTTTGCATTAATCCCATAACGATAATTTCCAAATTCATCAAGAGAATTAGCTTTATAAACTACATCGTCTTTTGTAATATATGAACCTGGTCCTTTTGCATCGTTATAAGAAAATGGTCTAAGAAAACCATGTTGATCGGAAAGTTTCTCATAATGTGAAACTTTAATAACATCGTAATTTTTTGTACCCTGCTCACGTACGACGAGAACATACGACATATCCTGAAATGATGAATGTCGATTAATCTTTGCAACAATTTCAAGATTCTTATCGGCTTTCATATAAGAGTTAAGATACTTACCAAATTGTTTTTCCCAACCTGTAAAGTTTCTAGGACTCTCAGGATTATCCAACATCAAATGTTGTGTATAATGGACACTAAACATATGTTGTCGTGGTCCTGCTGCATGAAATGGATGAGACAACAAACCTGTTGAAAATACTTTATTAATATTTTCGCCAGAATATTGCTCAATAAGATATTTCATTTCCTCTTCAGTAATATTAGCACTATTCAATTTCTTGACCTCCTATTTCTGTCTACCATGAAATCGTAACAATATCAGATTGTTTTTTATCACGGGATATTTTAAATCCTTTTGATTGCAAGACTTTAATCGTTTTATCATCAATTTCGAATGGCATATTGAGACGAGTATTTACAGATGTAGAATCACAACCTGATTTAGCACATTCTTCAATGTAATTTTCAATCTTTCTAAGTTTAGATTTAACCATTAGTTTACGAATACGTTTAGCATTAAACATAATATTAACCTCCATTATGATATTGTTTTATAATTATATAAATAAAAAGTAAACTGGATGACCGAAATCATCCAGCTAACAAATAATATTTTAATTATTTATGGTTACTTATTTGATTTTTCAGTTTCTTCTTTCTGTTTATTGAAGAAAGCTTCAAATGGACGCCATGTGGATTCTACACCATATTTCTTTTCAGCAATTTGTGCACGAGTCAGTGGCTTCTTAACCTTAGGTGGTTCTTTTTTATCTGAACCAGGTTTATTTTCAGTTTTAGCAGCAGGTTTTTTGTTAATTGTTTTAATAATACGTTTAGCAACTGGCTTCTTATCGACAGCTTCAGCTTTCTTTACGAAATCGTTACTATTTCCTTTAACGACTTCTTTTGATTCAGTTTTTTCATTTACTTCATTCATATGATGTTTCTCCCATTATAAATCGAATTTTTATATTAATATATAATACATTTTTTAATTATTTATATTTTTTATAGATATAGGTATAGGTGCATTATCAAATATTGATAATTCATCCGTCAAATATTCTTTCTTTACTTTATCCATACCGGTATCATCCCATCTTAAAACAAAATCTATAATATACTCTAAATGTTGAATAGGAATATCTGGAAAATTAAGTTTAAATTGTTGATCTACAAATGATTTAGATAAATGTTTGTTATAATCACTTATAATATAATGAACAAAAATTCGTTCATTACCAAATACAGAAACCAATGTTTTTATATTTTGTTTAATAACTTCGAATTTTCCAGAACAATAAGATTCATAAGTTTCTTTATCAAAACCTGATAAATTAATAATAAATGTGTATTCTATATTATGCTTATTAAAATATTCATGTAATTTATTTAAATAATTCACATCTGTTAATTTAATTCCATTTGTTAAAAATGTAACACTGTTTATAGATGTTTTATGAATATTAAATAAAAAAATATCACGAATGTATGGATTTTCAAATGGTTCACCTCGACAAGATGGTGAAATTCTTTTTACAACTTTAGTTTTTAATATAGCTTTTAAAACTTGTTCACTATATTTATTACACAACTTTAATTTATTTTTTAATTCATTTTGTTGACTTTTAGCAGCACAAAATATACAATTATGTGAACAAACAAGATTTAATCCATAATTAAGACCTACATAATCATCCAATTTAAATCCATTATATATCTCACATCTTTCACATATTTTTTTTTCTTTTACGATGTTTAATGCTTTTAAATAATATTTATCGAAATCTTTACAAACTTCATCAATTGGATAGATTAACAATCTACGTTGCAATCTACAACAAAAATCGAACAATATATACAATTCATCATTTTTAGTAAAAAAATCGATCTCAATAACTTGACCGTAACAATTAAATTTAGTATTATATTCCATATTTTATTCCTCAACAGGTGATGGTGTTCTTATATTAAATTGATAACTATTTATTATCAATGGTTTTAAGTTATAAGCTTCAGAGTTATCCGGTTCGTCTCTAAATTCTGCATTATATTTTAAACGTTCTTCATCAGTCCAACTTTTCCAATCCATAATAATTTGTAAATTCTTATAAGGATCTAAATACGGAAAAGATTCTTTAAATTGTTTTATAACATCGGGTTTTTTAATTTTATAATTATGTTTACTAATGATGTAAAGAATAGTTATATTTTCTTTACCAAATACATTTGATAAATTCTCGATATTATTTTTAACAAAATCAAATTTACTTGTACAATATGATTCATAAGTTTCTTTATTAAAACCTGCACAATTTATTAAAAATGAACATTCAATTCCATTTTCTTTAAAATATTTAGAAAGTTTATCGATGTAACTTTTTGTTGCATGTGCCGCATTAGTTAAGAATCTAATATATCTGATATTCGAATTATGTAAATTGAATAAAAATTCATTACGAATATATTTATCTTCAAATGGTTCACCTTGACAAGATGGGACTACTTTAAATACATGTTTTGTTTTCGATATAGCATTTAGTAATTTATTCGAATATCGTGTATATTCTTCAGGATTAGAAACATTATCACATGAACCACAAAATGTACATTTTTGAGTACAAATAAAATTTGTACCATTTGTTACAATGTATTCTTTAGGATCGGACATGTCATATTTACTATAATGATTACATTTTGAACAAAATTTTCCTTTATTCAATATATTAACACATTGTAAAAAATATTTATCAAAATCTTTACAAACTTTATTCAATGGATATCTAATTAATTCTATTTGTAGTTCACAACAAAATACAAATGAAACAAAAGGTTTACCATTATTAAGTTTTATAAATAATTGTATTGAATTAGCTAAACATTCATTATCATATTTATGCATATTTGTATAATATCCACTTAAAAAATAAAGGGAGTGAGATACTCCCTTTGTATAAATTGATAATTTGATTACCAGTTATCGCCACAGAGATATTCGGTTTCACCAACTTTTATTTCATTAGTTGAATAAACTGGTATTTCCACTTTGTTATCAATATATGGTTCGTCGAATTCAGTAAGCATCACAATTTCGTCTTCACCAAGAGTATTTGTATATCTCTCAACTCTTTCGAAACCATTAGCTACCATATCATGAATTTCAAAATATTCACTATCAACAATCCAACCATGATTTTCGTATCCTGGATAATCCATAGAATAATGGAGAATCAAATAGATACGTGTTTCAAAATCAAGTTCACCAAGAGCTTTAATATCTGGAGGTAACTGATGAAGTAATACTTTACTTATCAGATACAAACGGGTTGTAAAGCTAAGAGCTCTTGCAAGAATTGGATCTTTATGACACAAATCCATAAGAGTTTTACGTGTAAACTTGATTTCTGGAAGAATGTCAAGATACATACCCATAGGATTACCAGAAATACCCCACTGACCTTCTTCATAAAGAATTTCAAAGTCTGTAAGTTCTGGTTTGTATCCTGTAGCAGAATCAAATACCATTGGATATCTTACGCCTTCTGGACCATTCTTATTTTTAAGCCAATCCATAAATGCAATGATACCATGAACAGCATCTCCAAAGATCTTTGTTTTTTCATTAAATAATCTTTCTTTAACTGAGAGCTGACCAACGCAGAATGACTGATAAAGTAATTCTGTACCACCCTTAACTTTCTGATTATATTTCATACCAGGAAGCTGTGGCTTTGGTGGGTTATAACGATCAAGAACTGGAATTTCTACAAGATGGTTAATCATTATGAGACAGATCTTTGCCTCCTCACAAAGTTTCTTAACTTCATTAATAAACATTGTGTTATCTTTAGCAATCTGCATAGCATCCATATTAGATGTACCTGCAATTGTATCTGTACTCTTAATATTTCCTTCTTTATCAAATTCAAGTTCTGTTTTAGAGCGAACTGCAGCAATAGAGTCGATAAGAGCATAAGTTGTTGGAAGTACTTTAATTGTATCACCAGTAATAGATTTTATACCAGTGTTGATTTCCAATTCTTTTCTATGTGCAATTTTATTTCTAGCCAAAACGGCAAGATCATTATAGATTTCAATGATTGACCATGGTTTAGAAATAATACGACATCTTTCCTGAAGCTGCCAATCATCCCAACCAGTTACATCTTGAATACGTTTAGTTGTAGTATGACCTTCTACATTATAGAAAATCATTTCTGATACTGGTCCATAAAGTTTACACCAGTTATCGATAGCTGCACCAACCAACTGCAACCATAATGTTGTTTTTCCAGATGCTGACAAACCTAATTCTGTATATGGAAAGTTAAACAACCCACCATTAAGAATAGTTTCATCATGTAGGAAAGAACGTTCAAAGTTACATGACAGAATATCGATAGGTGTCATACCTGTCATCATACCAAATTCAGAATTGAAACTTCCTGCTTTTGCAAAAGTATCATTCACCTTGTTAACAGTATTTAGAAGAAAACTCATTCTAAATTACCTCCTACTCTTTCTTTTCATTTAATTTTTCTGTAGTAGTCTTAAGACCAAAGTCGCTTATTGTTTTAGGCACGACATTATTAATCCTTTCTAACTTAGTAGAAGGTTTATTTGCCGAAACTTCCACAATATCATTAGCATGATATATATTTAAAGTAAGTTTTCGACAACAAGCTTCATCATATCTTTTAAGAGCTTTTTCATATGTATCAGCTCCTAATGGATTCTGACCAGCCCTAATTGTTTCAAGAAGCTTTTGTTCAGCATTTTCATTTTCCTCATATCGACACCATAGATAATTACGCACATAGTTAATTATGAATGGTAAACATGATGGTTCTGGACGTTTTACTTTTTTATCTTCATTAAAATAATCTTCTTTAGTATAACCTGAATAATACTTAAATAATAGAGATTTAATATTTTTAGAAGTTTCTGCTACATAATTTAAATAAATCTTATTAACAAAAATACTAAAAAATGATCTGTATTCTTTTCCAGTAGTTAATTCAATTTCAATGAATTGATTTGGACTTAATAAACAATTAATCAAAGATCTGTAATTGTTTTTGTAAAGTTCTTTTATAGTTGAATCGTTACTAAAAGTAAAATCTTTTGTTGAAAAATTATGTAACTCTTTCAGAATAAAAATATCCAATGCTTCATAAATTAATGACATATCTGATTCTTTTTCTTCAGGAGTTACACTTATAACTGGAGAGTTGTCTTTTTTATGGAATAATTTAGATTTTAATGAATCTATAATATTTCCAAATAAGAAATTAAATAGTATTGTGACAACAAATATTATCACAATATCGATTAAAGTTATAGTCATGTTTATCTCCCTTTTTGTCCATATGGATCTTGAAAATTGATTATATACTGTCCATCATGTATATAAATCGGTCTATCATCTACATCAACAATAACTAATCTATCTTTAATTTTATCATATGTAAAATCATACCACATTTCTATACTAGTCAAAACAAAATAATCTTTTCCATATGTAACATATTTAGCAAAAGCATATTGTTTTATTTTTTCAACATCATCATTTAGAATGTATGAAATAAATTCATCACTATCTTCAGTAAAATGATAACTTGCTAAATCACAATACAGATCTCCAAATGTATAATTTGCTTTAGCCATTTTATACATTTTATCAGTTCTATGTTTTTTAAGAAACTTACATAGATCATATTTTTGCTTAAGTGTTAATAAAAACCAGAAATGTCTATTAGCAGCACATTGTAAAGCATTATAACAGATTTCTTGCCAATTTTCACCATCGGTTTCAGAATAACGTTTTTCATATTCCTTAGGAAAAATTATCTTTTTAATAATTTTTCCAGATTTATCTTTTTCATCAATGAAACCAAATGGTGAAAGTGTATATTTATTACCACAATTTCCAGAATTTTTTAAATTCTGTAATGCTATTTCAGGATCTCTGTATCTTCCTTTACTAGGATTATTATATTGATCCCATTCTGTAATCATAATCAAATTCCTTTTACATTATTACTAGTTTTTCTAATAACTCCGCCTAATTTATTGGCCCAAGCTTCCCAAGGTTGTTTATAATAAAAATCAGGATCGTAATATTTTTTAAAATATTTATATTTAATTCTATCTACAATATTTCCTATAATTGATGGTAAACCGATAAATATTAAATACAATGGACCAAATATTAAACTTTGAATCTGGTGCCCATGTTCATGTCTAACTGTTATATAATCATAATTTCCATCAATATCTAAGAAAATATAATTTCCCAAAGAAACTCCACAATCAAATAAATGATCTACTAAATAATAAAGAATACCATCTTTACTAACCATTGGCTTAATCGATTTACGATTTACAAGCATTATTACATATGCGATGATATGTTGTGGAAGTTGCCAAATTTCTGTTAAAATTCTAAGAAATACTTTCATAATTATTTATTCTCCTCTAAGTATTTAGTTATAAACTCATTGTTTATATTATTTAATCTATCACCAAGTAATAATTGATCTATTTTTTCTTGAGTGATAAGATTTTTATTATTTGCTATAATAGTAGTAGGTTTATATTTAAAATTCTCAGGATATTCGAGTTCATGTCCTTTAGGATAATTCTCGAGATATTCTTTAAATTTAATTTTCGTAGTTTCAGGAATAAATTTTTCATATTCTTTATAAAAACGATCATAATCTCCAATAATTAATTCTGGAGGTATATCCAAAACATGATCGTGAACTTGAGCATGAGCTGTTGGGTTTAAAGGTACTAATCCAACCATAAGTTTATAATGAATCAATGTTGTTTCTTTTTCAACTTCATTTTCTAAAACCCAGTTATCCTGATGATTATCCATTTGTTTATTAACAACAGCTTCTACATAATCATAAAGTGTAAACGGATGATGGTGAAATTCTAATTTCATTCCATTTTCAAGACTATAGCCTTTAAAAAATACACAAGATTTAACATCGAGTACACGTTTAAACATATCTATAAGCCATTTATATTCAAATGAATCACGTATTTCTTTTTCAAAATACTTAATCATTTCAGACTTATTAGAATCTGTTATATGGAATTTAGGATCAAACGGATCTTTATTAATAACATCATCATCTACTTGAACTTGCAAATTATTTGTAGTTTCAATAATTGTAGTTAATGACTTTTCTTCAGTTTTCATTTTTTAAACCTTAAATATTTATTTATTGTACTGAGCCAATATAAATTAGCTCAGTACAAAAATGCAAATTATTTTATAGATGTTTTTTCAAAAATTGGTGTAAGATATACACTATTTTCGGTTTTAAATTTTATAGTACAAACATCATCAGATTCCACAATAATATTTGAAGGGTCGATAATAGAATCGTTAGATAAAGCTTCAAAATTTTCAATTGTAAGATTGATAAATGCTTTATATAAAATTGTAGCAATATCTATAGCTTTTACATGTTCCGGATTTGTTCCCTGAATTTCGATTTTTACACTATCGAATAAGAATGGAAGATAAACTATTTCAGAAAGTTCTTTACCAGTTTTAGATTGTTCATTGGTAAGCTTAATAAATTCAACAAATTTATCATATGCCTCTAGAGATCTTCCGATAAATTTACCATCCTGTGTTTTTGGAGAGAATTTAAGAGTTGCATAAATACGGAATTCTTTAAAATTAGTAGGATTATTTCTTAGCAAACCAATATAATTAATAATCATTCCGTTAGAATCAAGATCTACACTATCGTTACCAATTGGGTTAAATACGACAGGACCAAGTGTAAATGGTGCAGGTTTAATGAAACCAGCATTAATTCCATTAGTTAAACTCCCTGCAACTTTAAGATCTTCAGATGTACTGAATCCAGTCATTTTTTCAAAATCTATAAATGGATATTTTTTACCTTCCAAAACCATTGTAAGATATCCATCACAATATCCAGATGTATAGACATCAAAATAAATAATCTGAACATCACCAAGTTTTTCAGAATAATCAGATTTTACATGTTTAATTATAGAAATAACAGCAGTTGCAGGTTCGAAATTTTTAGCAAGAATAGCTTTAGATTCTTCTTTAATAGAATTTTTTGCTTCATTATATGCTATAATTACATCATTTGCAAAGTTTTCATATTCATTAATTTTTCGCAAATCAATCATAAACGATGTAATAGTTCGATCGTCTACACTACCAATTTCCTGAGGAATTCCATTACAGTATCCGTTTTTTAAAATATTGATAAAGAAATTTTTAACTGTTTCTCTATCATTTAAAGCCACATGAGCTTCATTATTGAATACATAAAGTGCACCTTTATTATCCTTTGTAGGTATAATTCCAGTTACTTTACAAACCGCAGCTTTTGAATTGTCATTTTTATCATAAAAATGTTTAATTAAAAAAGAATTATAAGCACTCATAATTATCTTTTAACTCCTTATAAATGTAAGTATATTATAATATAAATTAATTTTTAATGATTTATATACTCTTTTAGGAGAATAAAGAGATTTAAAGGTAAAATTATGGAATTAATTAGACTTATAAATAATAACGTTTCTAATACAATTATAGGGAGTAATATAACAGAATACGATCTTAGAAAAGCGCATCCAACAGTTTTAGCATTATTATATCCAAATGATCCAACTTTTACATCATTAAGTTCACTTCCAAAAAGTGAATATACTATAAGAATTGGTAATTTAATAAAAGCAAATCCTTTATTAAGAAAGCAAATAGATACTAAAATTCTTGAGTTATTTAACAAATTCTTAAAAGTAAATAATATTTCACAAACAAACTTTTTAGGAAGCACACCAGATAGTTTATTAATTGCTAATCAAATAGCATCAACTACTGTGTTTGATAATATTGCTACATTTAGATGTAAAGAAGGTATCAGTTATACATCATTATTCTATATATCTAAAACTGAATATATTTTATTCGATAGAGTAACAAAACGTTTACGTATTAAAGGCGTAGGTCAAGAAGAGGAAACAAATAAATACGATTTCGTTAAAATTGTATTGAAAAAGATTTGTTGTATAATCGATGATTCTGTAAATGTTGATAGAATTGAAACTTTACGTAGATTAAAACAAATAAGATTACAATATCTTACAAACACAAATATTGATATATTTAGAGATATTAAAAATAAAAATATGTTAAAATATATTGTTGATGGTAGACCGGTTTATAGTGATGTACCATTAACCGAATCGGAAAATTGTATTTTAGACAAAAGTAGTAATTATATAAATTTTATACTACCATTAATTCAAATATGTGTATAAATAAACTGTAGGTGGAGATATCTCCACCTACAATATTTTATTTTTTCAAAACATAAATATCTTGAACAAATTCTTTTCTGAAATATTGGACTCCATCATCAAACCCATTCAAACTACTAGGAGCAACTTTCTGATAAGTAGTTCCTATTTTTATAAAATAAGTCATCTTAGAATCAAATGCTTCAGAAGCTGTATCAATTTGAATATAATTAGCTTTAAAGTCTTTAACTGCAGAATTATAAGGTATATATTCATCTTTTTCAGAATTATATGTGAAATACCTATAGCCATCGATTTGACCATTTATCATCATCTGATAATTAAGCTTCATATAGTTGCTTGATTTTTTATTAAGTCTGACGACCTGTAATTTATACCCATCGGCATTTTCGAATACACCATCAATATTATTCAAATACCAACGACGTACTGGTTTAAATACATCAGCATATACATTTTCGAAAGTATGTACATTTCCATTGATTACCAAGATATCATCTGGAGTCCAATGTTTATTACGCATACAATCTTTAGCAGGTTTATCGAATAATATATCGTTTCTATTTTCAATAACTTCAATATCATAACTTACTGGAGTAGCAGTATCAAATTGGATAATATTGTAAATACGATCTTTAAATTGAGCATTTACAACATTTATAGCTGATGAAACGAAATGATAATTGAATTCTTCTACACCGTAATAATTCTTTATTGCTTCCTGATATTCTTCCATCAATTCGACAAATTCTTCATCAGTATAAGTCTTATCAGGTTTAATAAACTCTGATACTGTAGGTAATGTTTCTACGCGATGACCTATAATGATTTCCAAATATTTTTTCAATTTAGCATATAATTCAGCATACAAAATATCAAATTCGATTGATATATTTTTCAAAATAATAGAATTAGATTTTGATGGGTCTACATCCCAATCAGTTTTAGAAACTATTTGATTGTTACAAATCAAAATAGTTTTATTCTTATCTATAGCATTTGAAAAATTGAGTCTAGTTGTAAGCCAAACCGATTTTGATGGTTCTGCAGGTTCACTCTTAAGAAGATTTCCAACAGATAAAGGAGCAAGATGATGAGAAACAATAACATTTTCCCATTTATAAATTTTAATATCGAAGAAATAAGAATATCCACGAGATTCATAAGGAATATTAAAATTCCAAATACAAATACCAGCATCATTAACTGTTTTAGATAGGTAAGCATTGGGATTTTTTCCTTCTTTCATTGATGTTTGTTGATATGTAGCATATTTAATTACATTTGGAATAAATATTTGATTTTCAGAAAATTCAGAACGTTTGTAATCTACAATAAGTCCATTACAAACAATAAACATATTGTCTAAATCCGAACATGGGGTATTATCACTATTAACAAATGTTAAAACAAGATCATCAAACATATGATGATTATTATCGCTATAGTTTCCAGTAGCAAATACATTTGTTTCATAATTACCTAAACGATATGTGAATTTTCCAAAATCATTATGTACATTATTTCTTACACATCTATTAGATTCTTCAAATATTTTACACGGAACAGATTCAAGATTATATTGACCGTCACCGCGTTTAATATGATGTTCAATATTATCAGAATCGTAATAAACTGTTTCAGGAACATCGAAAATATCTTGTACTTTAAATGTATTCCATACAGGATTATCCTGATTAAATAAAAGACTATCACATACTTTTTCATATGTAGTATTGCCTAAAACATAATCGTCAGGATCGATATTTCCAACTAATGATGTAAAAATTCCATGGTTGGTAACACCCATTTGAGGCCTTATCATTCCCATATTAATCCAGATACCATGCAAATTCTTATAATATTCATGTTTCAATCCGTATTTAAACGATAGATATTTTACCATATCTAAATAAGTTTCCATTGAGCTAATCACTTCTTTGTCGGCTCCAATAAGAATCTGCGATTCTTTTTCATCAGGATCTGCAGAATATTCGAAATTAAAAATATCTACCGTTCTAGTACGTTTCTGTCTTAATAAAAGGGTATCGAGCGACATAGCTATCGGAGCGATACCCTTATCAAATACAAATACAACTGTTTGTGGATCAAAACAAGTTTTTTCAGAAGGTGCACGGTTGATTATTGTTTCACTATAAACAAAATCAGCCATTTAGTTTCCTCCATTAAAGACTAGTCTGTTCATGATTAATTACATAAACATCGATATCTGTTGTTGTTAAAACACCATTTGTATCATTTACCCATTTTGTTAAAATGAAATCATAATCTTGAAGATCGTTTACAAGGATAGAAACTGAACGTTCACTAATAGGTGCCATTCTTCCAGTATCAGTATCACCAGAATTAATTGGGAAATCTGAAATAAGTTTTGTATAAGTCGAATCTTTAACAGAATATACCTGAAGTCTATTAGGCTGCAAATAAGTTCCATCTGCAGAAATCTTACGCTTATATCTATCGACAAATTTAGTCTTTCCGATAAGTCCTTGAGGATTTGTAATCTGGATAGTAAGTGTATTATCTAGTCTATAAATTTTTGCAATATTGCTTAAATTAACAGATGATCTATCATATGTTTCTTTAAGAGTTGTAAGTGCACCACCATCTTCATATCCATATGAACTAACAGATCCATAATTAGTAATAAGTGCACCATTAAATGAACTAGCATCTGCACCGAACTTAACAACGAAACGGAATTCTTTAGAAGAACCATTTGTATAAAGAGTAAATCCAAATGTAGTATCGCTACCAACTGTATAATCTGATTTACAAGTAAATACCATTGACTGGTCATATGTGTCGAAAATATATGGACAATCTGTAAATTCAACAGATGAACCGTCACTATCTATTTTCTTGAATGTATTAAAGAAAGCTCTAGTTTTATTTTCAACTTCACCATCACTGTTAATAGTAAATACTTTAAGTCTGTAAATTCTATTCTTAATAGAAGAATCTACACTAGTTCCTTGTTCTTGCCACATTACTGGAAGGATCTTATAAATAGTTTCTGTAGTATTAGCTACGATCTGGAACTTAATTGTCTTTTCAACATATGTTCCATAAGGTTGGTTAAATTCATCAACGTTGGCGTAATATCTAATTACAACGTCATGAGTTTCACCTTGAGCTTTATTTTCTGTACTCCAGTTATCAAGACCTTCAATATCAAGATTAGGCGAATTAAGAGAAACAAGTTTATTAGTTCCATCATTAAATACAACTCTAACTACGAATGAAAGTGTATTTGAAACATCCTCTCCAGCTTGTACAGGATAAACACCGTTAGCTGAAGATTGAGAAATATTATTACGAAGAACTGTAATATTGATATCAGAAATAGACTGTGAAGGAACTTCTGTATCAGTTACAGTAGAATCTACAGCCTGGAATAATCTTGTACCAAGTAAAGTTCCATTACTGTTAAAGAAATCTACCTGATAGAATTCATTATTTTTAATAACTTCGGTCTGTCTAATAGGATCAACTTCTTCTGTAGCGAAAATCTTAGCAGGAAGCATACGAGTATATGCTGTTCCAACAGCATCATCACGCTGTGTAACCATACCGATATTTTTACCAACAAGATTATTATCTTGAATCATACCTGCTACATAAATAGGTTTATTATCTTCATTAAGCTTTTGAGCTTTTACTGTATAGTAAGCATAATCTTCAGGCCAAGTCAATGATGTATTAGGATACATCATAAGATTTGATCTGTCGATATACAATGTGTAAATACGTCCATTATTATAAGCAGACATTAACTGATTTAATACACCCTGAGATTCATAATAAGCTAAACGTTCATTAACTTCTTTTTCTTTAGATGTATAAACATAGCGTTCTTCACCAGTAATAGCATCTTTAACAAGTTTACAAAGATAAACATATCTATCGTCATCATAAAATTGCTCACCATCATATGGTGTTAATAACGATTTATTTAATTCGAGACGATCTGCTTGATCGAGATCTGCAATATATGGATTATCTTTAAATAAACGAATATCAGCAATATTAGCTGCAAAACGTCCTTTATATCCTTCGCTAGAAAGCTGTGTATAAGCCTGTCTATCAGGACTTGTATCTGAAATTTCTTCAGCCATTTTGTTCTCCTTACGTTATATTTAATTTCATCATTTAGAGTTTAAATGTATTAGGATAAATAATATTTATCAACTCTTTAGCTTTACGTTTAGCTAAAGCTTTATAAATATCGTATTGAACGTTGTCCAAATTATCACCTAATCCATCTTTTGATGAAAGGAATTTTATTAATGCATTTTCAATGGATGCATAGTATCCATCTTCAGCATCGAAATCCATATTGTATACATACTTCAATGGATATATTTTATTAAGTATATATCTAATTCCCAAATATTTGAGAATAGAACAATCTTCAACATATTTTTTAGCTTTTATCATAAGAACTTTTTCACAAGCATCTTCTAATATTTCTGAATTCCATCCATAATCAAAATTAACAATATCTACATCTGTTCCAGTCCATTTAATTCCTTTTTTATCAGGAGCTAATGGAAAATCTATAGGATACAGTATATTAGATAATTTATTTTGACACATGGCTTGAACTAATTTATCTTCTCCTGTTGTAGAATCGATAAATAGATCATCTTCAGAATTATCAAAAGTATCGAGTAAAATAGCATAGAAGAAACTTCTTCTAAGATTTATTGTTGAGCCAGGATAAATATGTTTTACAGTTCCATCAACTACATTTACTTCTCTGATAGGATTTATAACGTCAGGCATCATACCATCATAAAAACGATTAGCATCTATAACGATATCCAATCTATCATTAATGATTACGTTTTCAAATACTGAGAAGTATTTAAGAACTATAGGGTCTATATCAATATCTTTAAAACCTTGAGTTCTTGTTTTTCCAGAATTAGCTAACCAGTTGATATACATTAATTCTAAAGTATCTGAAAAAGCATTTTCAGATTCTCCAGTTTCTTCAGGATTTTCAATCTGTTTAACACTGTCTACATCTGTAACAAATCCGTGATTTCCTTTATAAGCTTCAAAGAAAACTTTAGCTTTTTGCCAAGCTTCGTATTGTTCTTCTTCAGATTTAGAAGGTTTCTGAATTATATCTTCAAAATTATCAGTTGGTAGAATATCATAGCCATGAGCAATTATATAATCGGTATATTCTTTATAATACTGATTAGAATAATTTTCTCCATCATCGCCAACAAAATCAGAATAATATGGATTCATTTTATAAACGAAATCTATATTAGGTCTATTGGCTTCGTTAGGTTTAGAAGGATCACAGTTCCAGAATATTTCTTCCAAAAGTTTTTCGAAAGCTGTAGGTTGATAAAGATCTATATAGTCTTGAATTTCCGATTCCTTATATTGTAAATTAGTAGTAATCAGAATAGTTCTTATAGGTCTTGTAATATTATGTACACGAATAAGTTTATCAGACAAAATATCAATATCGTAAGCCGACATTTTATTTCCATTGATAAAAATATTCATATATTCTGTAGAAACTGGATATTTTAATTCAGATAAATAAACTAAACCATATCTATTATTGATTACAAGATCATCATAACCGACAATAAGAATGTTTGTCTTAGTTGAGTTGAACTGAACTGTGAAAATATCATTTGTAGTAGGCTGAGCTTTCAAAACAATAAATGATGAAGCAATGGCCTTATTTTTTTCAGGATTAATAAATGTATAATCTTTTCCATAAATCAACTCATATCCGTTTTTACTAATAATAGGTTCAGAGTTATTGATATAAGGAATAAAATCAATTACTTCATTAACACCTGTTAATTCATCATATGAATTACCATTACTATTAAGTTTTGTAGTATGATTATAAATAATGTATTTAGAATAAATAGGTATAATCAAATCGTTATCAGACATGTAAGACTGGTCGATATTTGAATAAATTAATTCTTCAATTACATTATATTGCTTAATGAGAATAAAGAAATATCCTTCTGTTTTTTCAGCTTCATACAATTGTACATTAATTGTTAATCCAGTATCATCTCTATCAGTTATATAGAATTTTTTAACCATTCTATAACCAATATTGTCTTTTGTTGGATAAACTAAATAATATTCATCTTGAGTAGAATCATACCATTTTTTACAAACTTGTTCGATAGCACAAACATCATCCGTCAGGAATGTTTCACCAAATGGAAGTTGATCATAGGTAAATCGTTTAGAATAAACTTTATTACCTTCTTCATCATAACCAAGTTCACTAAATTCTGACAGATTAGTTCTATAAATCGATTTTTCACGATAAGTTAAATCAAACTGAAATATTTCTACAGTATTTACACCAGAAATATATTTACCAGTTTCATCTTGTACTAATGGATCAAAACAAGATTTATCAATTGTGATATAATCTATATCTGTTTCACGGTCTGTCGTATATTTTGTAAAATCAATTAATTGATGGTTAACGTAAATTTTATAATAAACATTTTGATTTATATTTTCAATTTTACTTACTGATGTAACTTTTACATCTTCAGCATTTCCGTAAACTAAGAAACGTTTACTAGGATTTTTCCATTGTTCCATGAGACGTCTTAAAAGTGTAGGACGTTCAGTAATCAATTCTTTAGCTCTAGATGTAGCAGTATTTCTTTCTAGTTTAAGTTTATCATATTTATTAATAGCTTTTTGTACATCAAATAAATCACCATTATTAGACAAAACTTCTTTAAAACTAGTTTGATATTTTGTATCATCAAAAATTGAATATGTATAATGACCGCGCATTCTATCAACACATCGTTTTACACCAAGCATATTAAGAAGATAATAATCATCTCCATAAGAAGAATATGCTGCATCATCAACTTTCTTACCAATATCTTCAATAAAGAAATCTACTTTATTTTCGTCAAAATCAGTTTCTGTTATCGAATATTCAAACGAAAATCTGGACGTTTGAATTATTTTCGAATCATCCACCCTCTTACCATCATAGAAAAAAGAAAGGGCAGATTTTGTAATAGGACCGGAAATAATATCAACTTTATAATCGTCGTTGATATAAAAGTGTAATTTATTTGTATCTTCATCAACATGTGTAATTGTAGGAACTTTATATCTGTAAATTACATCATTGAGAATATAAAATTCCAAATCACCTGAAACGAAAGATACTGGGAAATTAAGAGTCAATAAATTACCATCTTTACTAATAGAATCTACAATGAATTCTTCACCATTAACAAAAGCTAATATTTTCTCTTTTATAATTTCTAAATTTCGATGATCATCATATTTATATTGACTTTCGGTTAAATCAATAGTTATAGAACTACCATTAATTTTACCACGATGGTATAAACATTCTGATCCAGACTGTCTATAATCGATCGTAAATACACAATCTATATTAGAATTATCGTCATAAATATTTCCAGGAATGTATTTTTTAGGAATAAATACATCTGTATACATTTTGTTTGAATAAACAAATACTTCATTATCCGGTATTTTTAAACCATTTACATATATAAAAAGAGAAGCAAATTCATTTACAACAAGTTTATCGACTCGTTGTAATGGAAATGAGCTAATATCTTTTTCAAGTATTTCTTTATCGCCAAAATGCTGAATTACCGTATTTGTTTCTGGATCTACTGTAGAATTCAATGAAGTAGCTGAATAAAAATGTTTTTTAGTGATATAAGTATCAGAAATTTCATTTTTATAACAACTTTTATCATTAGTTCTAACTGTTCCACAATTAACATATTTACTATTGATTACAGCATTAGTCTTAAACTTAAAATAAGGAACTGATACAGATTGAATTTCTTTATCAGATACTTTAGAAGTATCCATAAAAAATTGAGTTAAATCTATATAAGTTCCGTCATTAAGAAGACCTTTGTTATTATCAAATAAATTTAATTGGGTTTTAAAATCGTTTCTAACATTACCACGTTTTACATACTCTTGACGTACATCAAATACATTATTAGCATCTGATACACGAGTCATTGCTTGCCAAGAGGGATCGTTGTTTCGGAGTATGGTATAGTTACTTTCTGTAAGAATTACACTCATAAATAACCCCTTTTTATTAATAAAAACTATATATTAATGTCTTCGAATAAGAATATAGACAGGGTATAAAACCCTGTCTATTTATCATTTTTATCAAATAAATTTAAGCTCTTTTATAGAAATTATATGTGTAGAAATCAAAATCTTCTTTACTTGCAATTATACGAGAATTATAATGATCAAATTCATTTGCAGGGTCGAAGAATTGATAATATCTAACATTATTTTCCATAGTAGCTGACCAATGTTGAATATCCTGTAAAATATTTTCGAGATACAACGAACTAATATTTTTGATATCTGAAGATAACTTTTCTATAATAGAAAATACATGTTCGATAGTTTTATCATATTTTGAAGAGTCGAAACCAGTTTCCTTATCATAAATTATTGTATCACAAAATTGTTGTTTATTAAAATAAAGACATTTAAATTCTTCAACCAAATGATGTATAATATTTTCTTTAAACGCAGTATCAACTTTTCCATACGTTGAGGCTAAATTTACACAATGGTAGAAAAAGTTTTTAGTCATTTTATATGATTCAAATTGTTTATTATCAGGATACCATTTATTTAAGAAAATATCAGGATTCATATAAATCAAATTAAAGAATTCATTACGGAGTTCTACAATATCTTTCATATTCTTAGATATCATTTCGAAAACACTATGTAAAGCATTAGCATCTACAATAAAACTATTAGATCTTGTATAATCTCTATTCATAGATTCTATAGTAGAAATCATTGAATAAAGTTTGGTTGTAGCAGTTATACTTGTAGATACTGGATCTTTGATTAAATATTTTTTAATCGGATTACCATCATTATATAAATGTTTTTCACCAGATTCGATATCAGTAAGCATATCTGTAATCAATTTATAAGATGATTGTTCAGTTTGTAAAGAAAAGAAATAACCATAATTTGATTTGAACTTAATCAAATAATCTTTAATAACTTTAGCGGTTCTAGAATTATAAATGAAAAGTTCATTTCTAATGTTTTCAATTACATCATCTGTAACACTTGCAGATACATCTAACTTAGAATACTTTCTAATTATTTCGATGTAACACATTCTTGAAATGTAATCTAAAATATGTGGTAGTGTAAAATTTGTTATTTCGAGATTAATATAGTATTCTTTTGTAGGATCAGCTGCTCTAGTATTAGACACATCAACCAAAATCTGATCATTACGATTTATTTTGTTATATTCGCCTAAAGAAGTGTTATATATACTAAAATAATCTAGCAATTTTAAAGAATCGCCGATTAAATTTGCTCCGGTATTCGATGTTGTAACTGGAACAAATTTAAAGTTCTTAAGAGATTTCTTCAGTTTAGTTAAAACTTTATCAGAAATAGATTTTACATATTCTTCATCAGAAAGGAAATTAGAAATTGCAGATTCGATACAAATAATAAACGGTTTTTCATTATTATAATCCAAATCTTCTTTAGTCATTCTAGAATATTCTGCTTCAAGAATAGGAATGAAATATTTACATTTAAATGCATTGTATAAATTGATGCTGAAATAATCATCAAATACGATACTCATTAATTTTGAAACAATTGGTACTAAGAATTTATCAATTATCCAATCTTTAGAGTTATTGAATTCATCAATATCCTGATCATAATGCACAGGTAGTACAGCAATATTATTTTTCTTATATTTTTTACTGAGTTTAAAATATTCACAATTATTTAATGTACCAGCGAAATATTCTTCATCAGATGTTTTATTCGAAAAATGTTTGTTTGCTCGTTCATATAATGATTTAGCATATAGTTTATCATTAATGATACTTACAAAATTATAAATTATTTGTCTAGTTTCTTTTACCATTTTAAAACTCCTTAATTATTCTAAATTCAACATAATTGATAGGGTCGATTATTATATCTTCTTCTACAGTTATATACCATTTATCACTAAAATTATACCTTTGCATTTTAGTTAATTTTGTTTCATTTCTAATACAAAAATATTCACTTATTGTTTTAAGTGTCTTATACATTTCAGTATTATATACAACTGACTGCGATTGATTTTTATCAAAACACATCATGTATAAATTTTTAAGATCTCCCATAATATTCATAGCTACATTATTGTATGAACGCATATGTTCAACAATAGATTTAACATATTGTGCAAAATCTTTAACATTATCAGTTTTATTCATAATAGCTTTTCTTTTACGTTTAATACTCAATATAGAATCGCAGAATGTGATAACGTTTTTAAGATACTTAATGTTTTGTTTAACATTGATAAGATCTTGTGTATGATAAAGATTTGTATCAGAAATAATTGATTTGATTTCTGGATATTTTTCTTTATTATTAACCAAATACAACCCGAATAATCGTTTCATTTGTATAACAAATGCATATCTAATCGAACGTTTGATAACAGTATATACTAAAGATGATGCTTTAATATTACAATCTTTCAAATTAATTTCATCAAAAGCATCATGTTTAATATAATATTTTAAAGCATTGTAGTTAATATCATCAACTATAATAGATGATGGTACTTTATCAAATTTAAATTTATTATTAATGGAGATTGCTTTACAAAGTTTTTTAGAAGCATAATTTGGTCTAAAAAATAAATCATAAAACGAAATATTACATCTTTTATGTTTATTTACATTATAACAATAATGATGAAAACGTATAAATTTTTTTGTACAAATATATAAAACATTTGTTGTTATATCATTTATAGCATCATCGAACTCGCTATACTGATTTATAAAATCTGTAAAAGCAGCTTCGAATGGAAAAATTGCAGATTTTAATGAAATAGCTTCTACAGTATAATTCCGAACTGTAGAGGCCATTTTTGAATAATAGATCTTAGCATACGTTTTATAAAATTTTTCTAAAAAGTTACTATTAAATAAAAATTTAGATACTTCACGACGTACTATAAACTGTTCAAATCTTGCAAAAAGTCCATCAGGATCGGTTGGTTCGGGAAATTCAAATTCATTCACGTTATCATTATAATGAATAATACCGAGACATATTTTTTTAAAAAATTCTATATCCTTATTCTTAAAACATTTTTTATCCTGTTCCCATTTAAAATAACCTTCTTTATCTGTTTTAGGTAAAATTGTTTCATTTAACAAAGTTTCATCTTTAATTCTTGAATAATTTACAAAACCATCTAGTAATGGATTAATATAAGCCATATTTTATAATCCTCCTAAAAAAGAATGGTATCATTTTGATACCATTCTTTATATTTCAGAATTTAATTCTAGCGAAGCATATCGCTAAGATTAAATTCAGCAAATACTGAGTTTTTACCAAAGTATTTGTTAAATGCTGAAATAATATCAGCTTTGAATGAATTTAATCGCTTAATAATAAGTTTTCCATATTCTGGAGAATAAGGATCAACCTTTTTAGTATTGAGTTCAGCTTCAATTCTTTCAATTTCCGACCAACTTGAATCGTAAGAAGAAACTGTATCTTCTTTAAGAATTGATTTAACAGTTGCTTTATTGAAACGTTCATCGTTTGAATCTGCAACCTTATAGCTTGCACGAATAAATTCAATCTGATTGTTGATTGTTCTAAGTGCACTGTTTACACTAGAAATTGCTTTTGAGAATGGATCAGGAACATTACGTGAATATTCAGGATTCATTGTTTTAAGATGTTCCTTAGCGATTTCTTCAGCAATTTCTTTAATTGAAGCATTTGGCTTGAATTTGTTCTTATAAGCATTGAAAAGCTTATAAATGTCAGATGATGAATTCATCAAACTAGATCTTGTTATTACAGACAATTCTTTGAGTTCATCGCCTTTCATAGCAGCACCAGGAATACGTCTGATAACTGTAAAAGGAATAATGCTGTTGTACGTATGATAATTATATTCATCCAAACACTGTTTAACGAAGATTTTATCTTCCATTGTCATTTCACTCATTTTCGAGTTCCTCCATTTTTACGCTTCTTTTTTAAGTTCAGGATTTCTAAAGTTGTGACTTTCCTGTGGAACGAATCCAAACAAGAACATACAAAGATCTTTAGGTAAACCGAAAGCATCATTGTAAACTTTATATCCAGAAACTTTATCTACTATAAGATGTCTAGGTGAGAATGCATTTCTAAATGCTTCACACACACCAAGTTCTTTAATACTGTAAAGTGATAATGTATCACCATCGAAGTCACCATTCCATGCAATAAGCGATGTTAATGGAACTTTCATATGATTTTCCCTTGCATTAGGAATAACATCAACAACTCTAAGCATCTGTAAAGAACCAAGATCCATTGTAGGCGGTCTATTTACAAGACACCATAATCCATCTTTATTATTGGCTATCAACCATTTCATGGTTTCATACAGAACCGGATTTAATTCATGAGAATATCTCTCAATATCCATCCATTCTGTAATTTCATAAATAGTTCTATCTACAAATGCATTGGTTGTAACTCCACGTTTCAAACAGTTGATGATTTCATATTTATACAATTCCAAGAATGCTTTATATGAAATAACAATCTGATCAATACCATAAGTTTCACCAGTATTTGCAGCGATAACCAAACGTGATGACCACGACATCTTAGTACCTTGAATATTGCGTCTAAGTAACTTTTTCTTTCCATCAAGTTTCTGAATAATCATATCATAAAGACTATAAAGAGACTGCTGAATAGTATAAAGATACTTATTAATATTCATATACTGATTTGTAATCTCAGATTTAGCAATTAATGAGGCATTGTTAATAATAACCGAATAAGTCGAATTTATTTTATCATACCTCATTGTTTTTTCAGCAGAGTTGATAAATGCCGGTCTCAATTCCTGAGACAATACATTTATCTTAGATGTCCAGATTCTGTTTTTGAAATGAATTAAAAACTCAGCTTCTCTAGGTTTTCTTTTAATTTTACCATAATAAGCGATGATTTCTTCATATCTTTTATAGAATTCTGTCATTCCAATTTTTGAGAAAGGATGTTTTTTATCGAATTCAGATGTACCAATCAACAGATTTCCCTGAAGGTCAATGTTATCGTTAAATGAAATTATATCATCTAATGTTGAAGGACCTATGAGATCTTTAATCTTGGCATAAGCTGATGGCTGAATTACTTTATGTGTTCCGATATTAATCCATCCGTTTTTATCAAACAGAACATCATAGTTATTTTTTACTATCTGATGACAGATCGGACATTCTTTTCCTTCCCAAATTCTTCCAACATAATGGCCGCAGTTAGGTGCACAAGAATATTCACTAAGGTCAACATTATCATCGACAAGTTTTCCCATTTTATTTGAATAAAGTCCACCTTCCTGAGGAACAATCTTTTTCTTTACAAATTTAATACCATCTTTATTGGATAGAGTCACAGCTTCCCCTTTCAATACCTGGTCAAAATGAATAGCTTCTTGGTTTTGATATCTTAGATATTTTGTTCCCATTTCATTTCTCCTATTAATAAAAATAAAAGGACTAGATATATTTCAATCTAGTCCTCAAATTTAATCTGGTATTGAATTAGAAGCTCATGTTCTGCCAACCATTGTTATAATTGTAGTTACCACCATTATACATTCCACCGCCAATATTACCGCGTGGAGAACCAAGCAACTGAGATGCAAGGCTAAGAGCAGTATCAAGTTCAGAAGACATCTTGTTAGCAGTGTTACCATAAGATGTAGCACGAACTGCTGGAGTAAGTGTTCTATTTGCATTATTTGCTACATTAATTGCAGCGTTTGCAATCTGATATACTCCCTGAACCTTTGTATTATTCGATTTAGATACAACTGATCTAACAATAGAACCGATAAATGGAATAGGAAGAATACTTCCGATTCTAGCAGCGATTGATTTAGAATCGTCTGACAATTTATCAGCAACAAATGGTGCAACAAGTGTTGTAAGACCGATAGCTGCACGTGTCTTTGTAAAACTATCAATAGGCATAACCTGCATTCCATTAGCTTTGGCTGTAGCCTGATCCATAGTTTTCTTAATAAGAGCATGTGCTGGTGTATAAAGATTTACCAAATTGACAATGTTTCTAATATCATTAAATGTCACAACACCGTTCAATTTTTCATCAATTTTAGCCTGGCATTTTCCACCAAAAGCAATAGTATCAACTGCCTGGAAAACTGGTAATGCGGAAGCAATACCCAAACAAAGTAAATCATTTTTGTTAACATGATATGGTGTAGGATCTTTTCGATGCTTAAATACATCAGCAATTACTGGAATAGCATTTACACCTGTTGTTACAATTGCAGATGTTAATGCTGCTTTCTTTTTACGATTCATGATAATTTTAGCATCAGAATCTCCAGTATTTACAGATTCCTGCTGTGCTTCAGCACCTTCATATACTGTTTCAGCATTGAAGTCACCATATTTAATTTCTTCCGAATCACCTTTGTTGTCGAATGCGTTGATTGTTTCCATCTTCTAATTCCTCCCTTCTGTTAGGCTGTAGCCTTTTCATTTTTAATAGTTTCTTTTTTTGTTGGAAGCTCTTTTACTTCGAGCTTTGGTAAAGCTGCTGGTTTTACAACCTCAGTATTTCCAGCAACTTTCTTACTTTTAATCATGTTTGAAATTGAAGTTACTGCTACGCCACCGATATTTCCATAAACAGAAGCATCGAGCTGTCCATTAATAGATTTTCTTGTAGCATACTTAGCAATAATTTCATAAGCTTCACAAGGCTGACCTTCAGTGATAGAATATGAACATCCATCAATAGACTTAAGATCTTTAATATCCTTAAAGTTTCTTACACTCTGAAGAACAGTTTTACTTACAGCAGACAATGTACCAAATGATGTTAATGCTTTTACAACATCATTATTCTTAGCTTTTTCTGGAAGGAATTTATTAAGAGCATTAGATGCTACAAATGGAGTAACAAATCCGATACCAACATGTTCAGCAGCATACTTAAACTTTTCTTTATTAATTGCTTTATTAATAAGATCAGCTTCTGCTGATGAAATATTGTTTGGATCAAACAAACCTTCTACAGTATCTTTGTTTCCTGAGAACCAATAAGCTGATGCGAAATCAACCATTGATCCAACAACGCCAACACCAAGAATATTCTTAGTATTGAAATTTTTCGATTTATGAAGATAAGAATCAGAAAGATACTGGAGTGCGGCACCTGTTGAGATGTTAGCAAGTGCACATCCTGCATTTGTAATATTTTCAGCACGAGATTTTGCTTTATCAAAACCTGTAAGTTTCATAACAACCTTTGCTACTTTTGATCTGTCTTCCATCATAATGGTTGACTTAAACTGTGCGAATGTTTTATTAAGTGCTTCATTACGAGATGCATTTGTAACTGGATGTGGTTTAACACCATTAACCCCAACTTTTGTAGAATTAGAATGTACAATTCTATTCATATATTCTGAAGCGTCAAAATTGTCATTTCTAACTGGACCTGTAGGGTTGTTAGATTTAACACTTCCTTCAACATTTGCCTGGCTGACGATTCTATTCAAAGCGTCAGCCTCGACATTAGCTGTAAATTCTTCACCAAGTACAGCACGAATTCTTCTACTTGGGTCTATCGAATTACCATCGTTAATAGCCATTTTCGAGGCCTCCTTACAATTAAATTATATAAACGTTAATTATTTTGTCCTAAGAAATCCAACATGATGTTAGTCGCATTAATAAGGAATTTCTGGAATGTACCAAGTTCTGACTGATCAAGAGACTTATAGTATTCCATTTCTTTCTGCTTATTAAGGAGATTAATTGTATCATCAGAGTTTCTGTCAGAAAGAGCAGTAATAGAAATTTTCTGAATATTTCTAATAACGTTTCCATTTTCGATATTCATCAAACAATCAGGCATGATATCAAATGTCATATACTTAGGAGAAATGAATACTTCAAATCCACGAGACTTAATAAATTCATTTCTTCCCTGCTGAGTTGTCAAATCGTATCTAGACCAGAGATCTCTCTGTTCACGATAACGACTCTGAATTCCCTGAGGTGAGAAATATCTTACATCAAGACGACCTTTTTCTGATGGAAGAACTCCATCCAATTTTCTTCTTGATGGTGGAAGTATGAATGTCTGCATACATTCAAGTGGCTGACATTTCTTAATCATAGAAAGTTCGAAACCATCATGATTATCAAGCATTCTTACTACTGCTGGTGTCAACAGATTATCTCTATCAAATTCGAATGAGATAGAGTATGGTGTTCCTGGACCATAATTCAATCTATGCTCTTTAATAATACAAGCACAGATAACCTGAATACCATCATTAACAATTACAGAATTACATTCTGTATACTGTGTGATAATATATTCAACGAATCTCTGATTTGCAGGAATTGTTGGATTGCGTAATCTTAAATCATTTCTGATATATCTTGCAGACAAGATGAACTGTGGATCATAATTATCTACTGAAATATCAGGCATTCTGTTAAGATCTTTATAAATCTGATTTCTGTGAACAGATTTAATATCCTTTTCAGTTTTCTTATCAAGAACTACAACACCAACAAAGTTTGTTGCTGGTTTTGGAGAATAATAAGTAGAACTTCCAGGACGTTTAGAATCAGGATCACCTTTTTCAAACATATCAAGATACATCTGTTCAGTTGTGTAACTGATAACATAGTTATTAGCAATGTTAATCTTATATCTTGGTTTAATGTAATCAAATGCAATCAATTTCTTCAAAGCGAAAACTGTAGCAATAGCACATTCACGACAAATATCACTATAAATGATACGTGTCTTAATACCATGCTTAGGAACTTTGAACTGGAATGGAAGTTTTCTATTGAACAACAATGGATGATTGTTGTACTGAGAAGAATCTTCTGTATCAATACAAATTACACGAACGCCTGTGCTAAAGTCGATGATCGGATAATATCCGCAAGATTCCTTAATAGAAACTTTACATCTTACCTGTGACATATCAGCAATTCTTGTAGATTCCATTACCTGTGTAAGAATTCCATAAAATTCAGTTTTCTTGAATTCTGAGAACAAATCTTTCTGTTCATCAAAGATAGAAGTATTTTCTTCAGCGATATTATCATCTATGTCCCAAACACATCTATCAATTCCATACTTAGACTGTTCTGCAGCTTCTTTACGACGCTTTTCTTTAATAGCTGTAATGTTTTCATCTTCGATATTGTTAGGATCATCCCCAACATTTGAAGTTTCAACAACTGGCTGGATTTCACCATTGAACTTTTTCTGTTCAATGAGTTCAGCAAATTCACCAGCTACAAGAATCCAAAGTGCAGCTTTAGCAGCAGGATTTTTAAAATCTACATACTTGTAGTATTTACCATATTCGAAACAATACTGTTCCTGAATAAGCTTTCTGTCTTCTTTAGATGAATAACCTTCAAGATAATTGATAAGGGCATTTTCTGTAAACGCACTCTGAATTTCAGCAACGCGTTTCTTAAATGCTTTCTTCATGAAATCTGCAAGACTACCATCTGATTCAGTTTCAAAATATTCTTTTTCTTCAGGTGACAGATTAGGTTTTTCCTGTTCAGTTTCCTGTTTATCAATCGATTCAACAGCTTTTTCAAGTTTTTCAGTTTCAAATTTTTCTTCTTTTGATTCTTCTTTAACTTTTTCTATTGATTCTTCATGAATTTCTTCATTGGTAGGAGTCATATTAATTGATTCCTCTTCAATCTTAACAGGTTCTGTATTAGGAGCATCGATTTCAGTTTCAGTATCTTCTTCAAATCCGACATCTTTAATTTCAACTTCTTCAGTTTTTTCTTCAACTGGTTCAGAAATCTCCTTAGGAATAGATGCACTTTCAACAGCTTTCATTCCATCATCAACTAAATCTTCCAAAATTTTTTCTTCAGATTCATCAGATGTTACAGTCTCATCTTTTACAGTTTCATCTAAAGCATTAGATTCAGTTTCTTCTTTAACAACTTCTTCATCATCAACAAGTTGTTCGGTTATAACAGTATCACCTTCATAAGATTCTTTTTCTTCAGATTCAGAAGGTTTATCTTCTATCTTTTCGTCTGTAAGTTCAGAACTATCATTGATTTCAGGTTTTTCAAATGAATCTATTTGTTCTTCTTCATCAACTATTGGTGTTTCATCAGATTCACTGAAGTCAAATAGTTCATCAGAATTATCTTCCTCGTTTTCAACCTTTACAGGTTTATCATCAGAATCAAATGTATAATCTGAATAATCTTCAGTAGATTCAGCATCATTTACTGTACCAACTTCTACTTCATTTTCTTCAAATGGTTCATCTGAAGACCCGAACAAATCATCAACATCGATTGTTCCAGGTTTAATTTTGTCGAAATCATCATCGTCATCAAACGATTTTGCCATTTCTTCTACCTCCTCATCTGGCGTTTTTACAATTTCCTCTTCTATTTGTTGATCATTCACAATCATTTCATGTGAGAGTCAGAAGAATCTGACTCATTATTAACCACCTCCGATTTACCAAACATTTTTTCAAATTCTGGATCATTTGTAATATCATTAGAACCCATATCAACAGGTTCTGTAGTAGGTTGTGTATTCTGCTGAGTTGGTTGTAATTTAACAGGTTTAGGTGAACCAGAAAACCAATTGTCTTCATCTCCACCTTGTTTCCAAGGATCCTTTTGTTCTTGACCAGCGTGTCCAAACATTTCCATAAATGCTGGATCATTTGTAATATCATCTGGTGCGGTCTTTTTATTCTCTTTTTGCTTTGCAATAATATCTAATGGAACCCCATTAGAATCCACTCTGACACCTGTAGTTTTAGGTCTTCTTGCTCCTTTCATAGGATCGGATGCAATAAATTGTACATTGTTGTCCATAATAGGATTCCTCCACTTAAATTTTTATAAAAGTATATAAATTAAAATTACTTTAATATCCTTATACTGCAAATTTAATATATTTTAATATATTACACAATTTAACAAATTAAAGCAAAAAACATCATTATATATACTAAAACAGGAGAAATTTTATGGATTTTTTTAATTTTTTCCCTAGTTTGGAAAAATCAAATGAAGCATATTTTGGTTTAGATTCTCCATTATCTCAAGATCTCATTAATTATGCTAATAAGTTAAAGGAACTAATACAAAATGTAGACGATACTAAATTCAAAAATAGAGAATTTATGAAAAAGATAAATTCAATACTTATTGATTTTGGTGAAGCTGTTAAATTAGATATTAACGCAGAAAGTGTAAAATTTTTATTAATTCCAGATGACACATTAAACGCTGCAGCTTATCCTATATTTATAAGAGCAAACACAACTGTAAAAGATAAGTATGGTAATGTAAACATTGACTTGGATAAAATTGCTGATATTGAAGATATCATTGTTACATCTGAAGGTTATAAATACCGTAATAGTAAAAATAAACTTTTATGTGTAAAACTTAATAAAGGTTTAATTCAAAAATGTGAACCTGAAATTATTGCTGGTGTAATAGCACATGAATTAGGTCATTGTTTCCAAGATGGTATTTTTGGAGTTTATAAAGATGTAGCCGATATAACATTTTCACAAATGATGACAGCTAGTGCTCATGCTGTAGAAATGTTTAGAAACAGTATGCCTAAATTTATTCAAGGATTAACTAAGATTGTAGGTTTCAGATTTTTATTTATAATTTTCACTTATTTATGTTTCCCACAATATTTATTCACATCCGGTTTACTTTCTGGTTTGGGTGCAAAATTAGCAAAGTTATCTAATAACTTAGCACATAAAAATACAGCACTACGAATGAAAGATCAGCTTGAGAAAATTGATGATGGTGATGATAAAACTAGATCTAGTTTACAAAATAGTCAAGCAACACAAATATTAACATACATCAATAAAGATAATGATCGTAATAAATTTATTAAAGATCTAGAAAAAAATAATAAAGATGAGTGGAAAATATATTTGGAGAATTGTAAAAACTTAGAACCAGTAGGTGGTAAATTTAAAGAATTCTGGGAAAGAATGGTTCGTAAATTTGATAATATGGATACTAGATTAGTTAGATTATTAACATTATCTAGATTCACAAATAAAACTTATGCCAAAGTAACATTCTTCAAACGATGGGAATTTTTCGCAGATATCTTCGCTACATCATACGGATTTGGACCGGAAACATACAGTTTCTTATCATCGATAGTCGATGATTATTTGGAAAAAAATAATGGTATGAGTATGTACGATAAATATCATATTTATAAGACATATTTGGAAACTTGTGAATATGATGTACACGGTACAAATAAACAAAGATTACAAAATATGTATACTGATCTTGTACACGAAATTCAAACTAATACACATTTAACTACTGATCAGAAAAAACAAATTCAATTACAAATTGATCAATTAACTGCTATAAGTGAACAGGTTTATCAAAATCGTAAATCTAATAGTAAGTCTCTATTTACAAAAGCTTATAATAGATTAATTGATGATCGTATTAATGGTGTTAGTCATGATACTGAAGAAAAAATATTAAAACCTATTGATGATTTATGTAAAGAAGTTTTTGTTGGAAAATACAAAAAAGAAATCCAAAACAGTATAGAACATTTGATCGTATAAAAAAAATCGAAGCAGAATTATAAGAAACGCATTCGGATTTTATGCATTTACCTAGTAATCGAGCACTCACGTGACCGGTTTACATGTCCTGTTGCCCCTTTCGGGGACTTGCGTCAAGACTCTCTCCTACTAGGTTGTAAACCTATGATTCTTCTTAGACATAAATAAAATATATAAATGAAAAAATAATATAAATACACTGGAGGATTCATTCCTCCAGTGTATATTATTTAAGAATTAGACTCAAATGTAGTATCTGATCTGTTTTCAAGTGTATAATCACAAAATGGACTTTTTATTAATTTCATTATGTATTTGTTATATTTAAACAGTCCCATTTTATGTGGAATATCCGGAATGTATCTCACATAACTCTCATGAGTATTTACTTTATACACATGATCATCGACTGTAGTGATTTCAATGTGGGAATGGAAATAATATTTTCCATTTTCTAAGACATCAACTGTATTAATAGAAACATCTTTTATAAGAGCTTTACTAATTACAGTTCCAACCTTTTCTCCCGAACCCAAACAATAAATGCCTAACGTTCTTTTAAATATTTTATGACACAATTTAATTATTTTATTCATGATATACACACCTTTTTTATTTCTTAATAAGAACAGGATCAATTTCAAATGTCATCTTATCCATATCAAATGTTTGATTACATGGACAGATAAAATGACTCAAACCAGGAGCACCAGCAGACTGACCTTCAATAAAGTTAATTGCGCCAATGTAGTCAATTGGGAATTGACGAAGTGCTGTAGAAACTCGTTTTGATTTAGCTGAAGGAGATCCAGGACCAGTTTTAGTTACCATCAACAATGTATTTGTTAAAGCATCATCATTACATTCGCTACTGAATTTAGCAATAGTCAAACCAGTTACCTGATGTGAAATCTTACCAATAATAGCATTAAGAATCAATGAAGATTTAATTTTAAATACATCCAACAATCCATCCATAGTTTTAAGTTTGTCAGGAGTGTTCATAAAACGATAAATCTTTTCTGTAAACATTACTGTAAATGGAGAAATCAAATATTCACCAAGACGTAAACGTTTATTCTGAAGACCATCGTCTTTAGATGTAAGAGATGCATAATTACAGAAGATCCATCTTGCCACAGCATAGATATTTGATCTATCTGTACCTGGAACTAACTGACTTATAATCTCACGAGTATGATAATCGAGAGAATTGTTAAATGTTTTAAGAAGAGCAATTCCTTTTTCCATTGACTTCTGAATAGAAATACTTTCTCCTAAAAGCATTGTCCAACGTGTAACATTTCGGATATAATCCATATCCATTGAACGTTTTTGAGAAGCAAGGATTGTAGCTACAAATGTACGGAATACATTGTTTTCATCAAATGCTTGCTTGTCAACACCCATATAAACCTGACCAAATTTAAATATGTATTGATTTGTTGGAAAAGCTGATAAATCTGGAGTTTTTTCATTTTCACTTAATGAATATAACTTAATCCATTTATCTACTCCGAAATATTCCAAAGTTCTATAAAAACCGAAATATGCGAAGAAATAGATAAGAACTGGAATACATTTACGAGTAACATAAATCATGATTTTGGAAGTGTTATACTTCTTTCCAAAAATATCAGTAATGATAGTTTTTTGACGTTCGAACTTTATAGCACGAGTCATTGTTTTTAATACTAATACATTTTTCTTAGTAAATGTAATAGCATCAATAATCTGAAGTGGACAAGAATACTTGTTTCCTCTTATGTAGAAGTGAGAGTTATCAATCAATAATGGAATCCACATTGAGAATGACTGATGAAGCGTTGTACCTCCAAATGAACATTCAAAATCAAATATAGCTTCCTTAGCAAATGTATCATTAATATTGATTCTGATTTCATTTTTGTTAGCAGTCTTTAATGAACCTTCATCATCTTTATCACGTTCCAACATTTTACCACGAGAATCCTGATAATGATATCCTAAATATTTAACGTATTCAGGAATCAATTGACAAACTGCTTTACAAGCATCATCAATATATTTAGTCATCTCGTCTTTTTTACGGATCTCCACAATCAATTTATCATTAAACATTCCATCATTCTTAGATGAAAAACCGGAAACAAGTTCTAACGCTGAAGCCATTTTTACTTTTAACCTCCCTTATGGATTAATGGTGGGTTTTTAATGAACCCACCAGAAACATTTATTTTGTAAATTTTGCTATAAATTCTTCAGGACTTAATACTGGAATTTTATATTTCTTAGCTTTCAACACTTTAGATGTACCAGTTTCAACTGAAACTAAATAATCTAAAGATGATGTCACTGAAGAAACAAATGTTAAGTTTGAATTTAATTCGGAAACCTTATTAATAAATTCCTGTTTATTCTTAAATCCTGGAACTTCTCCAGAAATACAATAAGTTATTTCTGTACCAGTATTTTCTTTAACCTCTTTGAAATATGGCTTGAGAAGTTCATAACACTGTATCAAATCTTCAATATGTCGTTTATCTTTAAACCAAGCGACAAGTCTTGAATCGAAAACATCTTCTATAACTATTTTCTTATCAAGTTCTTCTTTATATTTCAAGAATTTTTCAACAGTTGTTAATCCGGCTTTTATCAACATTCCTTCACCAATGTAAGGAATATTAAAATTGGCTAATAGTTTTAATTCTGTCATATTCTTGAAAATATAATCAGCAGAATCAATAAAATTTACAGTTCGTTTACCGCCATTAAAATGCATCATTCCAAATTCAAGTTTATAATCTATAAGATTCATCATCTTTAAGAAGCTGAAGAATGTATAAGGCCATTCTTTGTAACGAATATAATCTACTATTCCGTTTATTATAGAAGGACCTATATTCTTAACATTCAATCCTGTTAAGAAATCTTCCAATTTAGATGCATAGATATCTTTACATCCATATTCATTAGGACACATGATATCTTGATAAACTTTTACAACTGGGGTTCCACAACAAGGACATTTATCGATATCAATAAATTTAATTTCTTTACCTTCTTCATTATACGATTCGACTATTTTTGGAATAACATCATTTGAACGTTTCATTAGAACAGTTGATCCTATTCCTATTTTCATTCGTTTCATATTCTGATAATTATCCAATGTTGCTCTTTGTACTAATACACCATTAATGTAAATAGGTTTAATTTGTGCAACAAATGAAATTTTCATTCTATTTACAGATGAATGGATATTAATAACTTCTGATGAACCAAATTCTGCTGGCGGTTTAAGAGCCATATTATATCTATTACAAGTTGTAATAGAATATCTAGAATTTATCATATCATAATTATCCTGACCACCATCAATAGTCAAGATAATTCCATCAGTTTCATATTCCCACTTTTCTCTAAGATTCTGAACATAGTCTTGATAAACTTGTGGAATATTAACTGTTTTCTTCGGAAGAATCATAATGGGTTCAAAATGATTTAAATCTTGAGAAACTTTAATAATTGATAATAATTTATCTAACCTATTTTTAAAATTTGGTCGATAAGTATTATCATAATAATGAACATCGTATGTTACAAAGTTAACATATTTCAATTCATCTGATTCTTCTTTTCTTTTCAAAATACCAGAACAACTATTTCTAAGCGGTCCACTGAATTCTCTAGCATATCGTTTAGGAATTATAAATTCCCCACGAAGTTCTGAATTCGGAATATATTTAGGAATAACTCCTTTAATCTTTATTCCAAATGGTATAAGAGCACCAACAGTTCCATCACCACGTGTTGAAGCTAATTTATAATTTCCATCTTGATCGTAAACGATTTTTCCAGAAATACCATCAAACTTAGGTTCATACCATAATGAAGGTATACCATCTTCAAAATAAAGATTTGGAAATTTCTGTTGTATATCGAAAAACCAATCTACTACAGCTTCAGCGGTTTGTTCTTTTTGCATGGATAGCATTGGATATTCATGTTCGACAGGAATATCTCTAGTCTGTGTCTTCGCTCCAACTTGATAAAAATACTGGTTATTCGGATCCAATTCTTTTAATCTTCTTTCTTTAAAATCGAATTCCTCATCAGTCACACCTGTATCTTCACCATTATAATATTTCATTCTATAACCGTTTAGTTCATCTACGAGTTTCTTAACTTCATTTACCATACGCAGATTCTCCTATTTGTTAAAAGAAAAATATATAATTAAAGATATTTTACAAGAAAATAAATATATTTGTTTGTAACTCTGTAAATAAAAAAATAAAAAAAAGAAGGAGTTTAACTCCTTCTTTTATGCTACTAATAAAACTTGATTTAGGAATTCTTTCCTTTTAACCAAGCTTCTTTAGGAGATGGAATAACGTCTCTCTTAACAAGACCATAAATGGTACATCCAATACCAATACTTGCTAATCCTACACCAACACCAATTGAAATGCCTTTAATGATAGATCTATTTGAAGCGACTCTCATTTTTTCAGTTTCAGCTTCCAATCTACGTGTTTCATTTATAGTTTCAATTGCTTTCTGTAAACGGTTTGGATCATCATGGAAAATATCTTTGATATCTTTTTCTGTAAATTTTGTATAGAATCTACCATAGTTACAAATATCGGCTTCAAGAATTTCCTGCAATTTTTCAGGATTCTTCTTAAAGATTTCTTTGATTTCTGTAATCGGAATATCATAATCCATCTTCGAAATTCCACCTTCTTCAAGCTTATTTTTCAAGATTTCCTGTAATTTTTCAGGATTGTTTTTGAAAGCTTCTTTCACATCATCTTTTGAAAATACAACATTTTTAACATCATATTTTGTTACTTTCTCAACATTTTCCTGAATAACAACCTTTGGTCTTTTTACAGTGGTTGTAAAAGAAGATTCCTTTTCTTTCTCTCTTTTTTCAAGCCAACGTTCATACTCATACTGAGATCCGTTGAATTCAGTTGATACTGAACCATCTTCATTGTATTCCTTAATTGTCATAATTAGAATACCTCCTTATTAGTTTCATAGTTAAAATATATAAATGAAAAAAAGAAACCAGAGCAATCTGGTACAGAAAACCCTTTCGAATTTTCTGTTTTAAAAAGAGAGATGATTTAGATTTCGATATAAACTACCCAATCAATCTCATCTGTTTCCACAGGTTGATAGATATTATCGGACACCTCCGCAAAACTTTCAATTTTACAATGGTGGGTATCACCATCTTCATCTACCATATCACACCATTTTGTAAACACTAACTCATTAAAGTCAGTGTCTACTTTTATCGAAGAGAAATTTTTCTCTTCAATTTCATCGAGGTCATTACGATCAACAATTGCTTGTTGACCTGGTTTTAACCAAGAACAGTCTACACATACAAGTGTAGTCTTGTTCTTATTAGGAAGAATTTCTTCAATAGTGCAACCAATGAAGAAATCTCCTTCATTAAAATCTTCAGCTGTTTTAGCAGCCATTTTAAGAATCTGTTCTTTTTTCATATAACTTATCCCTTGACTATAATTAAATTTATTTTTATTAAGAGTTTATAGTCATCCACACTCATTGTTATAATATACAAAAAAGAATAATAGGTTTACAAAAAATAGGGATACAAATCCCTATTCTATTTATTTACTTTTTTTTAACCAATTCATAAACATGTTTCTTAATATATTCATATTTTTCAAAACCGTAATATTTTTTATAAAAGAATTTGCATAATCCTTTAAGACATTCCATAGATTTACCATTTCCTCTAGGTAAAACTATTTCCGTTGTAGGTTTATATTCCATTTTAATTCTCCTTAATAAAAAAGGAGGGAACGCACTTAACAACGTTCCCTCCAATGGCTTAAAGTATGTTATACAGAATTCGTCAACGACGCTCTGGAATAACCTAAATCAACATTTGTTTGTAAACTTTGATTACATCTTTTACAATAGCGGATTCATCAACAGGAATCTTTTCACCATTGTGTTTTCCACCAAAATCATTATAAATGTAATCATTATGAATAAGGCTTACAATCATATCTTTGATAGGATTTCTTTCATCAGACGTACTTGTTTTAATTTCAAATACACTTCTGATATTTCGATATTTGATTTCAATCAATTGATTGTAATCATAATCATTCTTAAGTTGTTTTAATACACTTACAGATGGAGCTCTAGTAAATGAATAGCTTGCACGTGTTGCTGTTACGAAATGTGGAAGATATTCAATACCAAGATCTTTCATCTTATGAATTAATACGATTACCAATTTAACAAACTGATCAAATGTACAAGATCTTACATTATCTACACCAGAGAAGAATCTAGCAAATACAGTAGATACAATATTTACTGTGAAATAATGCAACTGATAATTCTTTTTATAGAATTCAAATTCTTCCTGAGAAATGTAAACATTATTTCTTCTACAGATACATTCAATAGCATCATCATTAGCATATCTATTAAGAATAACAATAGATTCATCAGTATTACGATAGAACATATCGAAGATATCATTTTCTGACAATTTATCTTCATCATCAGATGAATTATCACTATCATTAATTCTATAACAATCGTAAGGATTGTTTGCGCGGATCTGGAATTCCATAATACTCATGCGAGCTACAACTGCAATAAGTTTAATAACTGATTTCTTAAGATCGGCTTTAGGAATAATTGTTGTTACAATTTTGATAACCAATTCGTCAACAATTGATTCGCGAGTTTTATTAAACATAGGGAAACTATCCCAAATACGTTTATTAGAAGATTCTGTTCGAGAAACAATTCTATCACAATATTGATAGAGTTTATTCATCAAATTAGAACAATTTGTACCAACAACGATAATCTTAAAGATAGCATCAAAAATAGTGTACATGAAATTGAATACATCGATATTGAGATCAGAGTTGATAAAGATATAATGTGTACATAATGGGATTGCAAATTTAGTCATATAAGATGCTGTATAGATAAGTTTCAAATGTTCATTTGTAAATGTTGTAGCTTCAGCATAATTAGCAGATTCTTTTTCATCTACAGAAACTTCATAATGTTCTTCAACATAAGATTTAATAGCTTCAATAAAATCAACTGTAAATAAAGTTGAAATGAGGAAGTTGATAAAGTTTTCATATTTACCAAAGTCTCTGTGTGCTTCAGCACCATACTGTTGTAAAGCACTTTCATCATCAACCTTAACAAATTTCTTAAGATCGATTGCTTTCTTAATAGTGAAATAAGAATAAAGAATTCTCATTTTCAATTGTGGGTCACATTGATTAAGAATCATGTTGTTATCATTACATATATCTGTAGCCATGGAAGAATAAACGCGTTTCTTACCAATACCTGTAACAAACTTATTGTAAACATTAAAATTTTCATTTGTAAAAATCTTATCAAATTCTACAACAATATTTTTATTTCTTTCTTCAAAAGGTTCTAACCTTGCTTTATTAACCTCATCTTCAGTTACACTAATTGTTTGTAAATACTTAGCCATTATTTTTAATCCTCCAAAGAATATGTACACTTTCTTGTTAAGGAGAAAATATATAATTAAAAAAAAGATAGGAAACTTAATTTCCTATCTCTTAATCTCAGCCAACTCTCATAGAAGTATAACTTCTTTTATTAGTTGGTTGAGATGATTCTCTTGTTAAATATGAAAATCGAATATCTCTTTCAATTCTCATATTGTTTTTATGGAGATTGGTTGATACAATCTCCATATCTTCATCGTTTAAGGAATTCATAGCATCCTTAAACTTCTTCATAATATCTTCATTCATAATTTTTCTCCTTGAATAAAGGAGAAATGTTTTATTCTTTTTACTTATTTAACATTTTTAACTTCCTTTATTCATTATTATAATATATCAAATAATATAAACCTTTTACAAAAAAAGAAGAGAGATTAATCCCTCTTCTATATTTAATAAATGTATATTAACAATTAAAATATACATTTGTTTGTGACAGGGTCTATTCCTGTAACGGAAATAAATTCCTGTCTTGTCACTAATTTGGTCTTAGTGACTGGAAAACCATTATAGTTTACACTATAATGGTATGTAAACAATTGTTTACCTTCCATAGTTTTTCACCTCCTTGGTAAAAGCTATATTTAGAGAGGGGTGCATGAACACCCCTCTCTATCTTTTATCCATAATTATAATATATCAAGCATCATAAACCATTTGCAAAAAAATAGGATCGCTATTGATCCTATTTTAAAAACTAAGGCATTATTACACCATGCTCATAAAAAGCATATTCTCTAAGAGACTCATAGCCTTTAGATTTTATTTTATTGTAAAGTTTTTCAGGAATTGGAGGGTTATCATCCTCTATTTCTTGTTCCGCATAACTAGTGTAACAAGTTTTCGGATCAATTTTTATTTCTTCCATATATACCTCTTCAAAAATATAATATATAAAAAAAGTGTGGATAAATATCCACACTTTTATAATTAAGCACAAACTCGTTTTAATTGGTTTTCAACATCGCTAAGAATATCTTCGATATTTGGTAAATCGTATAGTTCATGACAAAGATCAATAATACTAACATCTTTAGTTTGAAGATATTGATTATAATCCTGGCCAGTCATTATGAAATTACCATACTGATCTGTAATATTGAGAATTCTATATCTCTGATTTTCTCGACCGATTTGATGTTGACACATTAGAGATGGATAAAGTGATTTGGCATCCCAATCTACAACATTTCGGAATATTTTAGTTTTATGCCCATTAATTTCTACTGGAGGAACTTCCAATAATAATGGATCTTGTACTAAAGCACCATCGATTGATTCTTTAACACCATAATCAATAGTGTTACCCATAACTTGATTATTATCCAAGAATCTATTGTAGAATGCATTCTTAATAATAATACTAACGTTTACACCATTCTTTGTATCTGTATTATCTGCAAGAGATAGATAAGTGATCAAATCGTGGTTACGTTCTTCAAGTAAATGAAGTAATGCAGTATCACGCATAGAGTATTTTAAGAATATTTTAAAATCTTTAACGATAGCATTACGAATGTTATATCCAAAATCAGAAAGATCTACTTTATTAGCATGAATTTCTTTTTCAGCTATAGCATCCAATTTGTAGCTTCGTTCAATACTTCGTTTACGCAAATTACTATACAACGACATTTGGTCTATGTAAGTTGTATAACCTGGAGCAACAATCCAATCCCACAATCTCGAGAAGTGTTTCTTATTTCCAGAATCTCCACCAGCATTATAAACTTTCTCTTTTCTCTGAGGATCTTCATTGAATGAGAATTGTCTATACTGTTCTGGAACATCAGGATGACACCAGAGATTTGTAATATCCAAACCAAGAATCTTTTCACGACCCAACATGTATTTATTATCATAATTACTGTTCCAAGCCATTGCAAAGTCTGGTTTATCCTGTTGAATCAATTGGTGGAATGCCTGTAACATAGTTCGTTCAGATTCAAAGAATTTAATATTGATTTTACAATCAGGAATCTTTTCAAAATCTTCACGAATATATTCATTAATGTATCCATCGATATCTTTCTGAACTTCTTGCTGAACTTCTCTAATTTCATCTAAGAATAAACAAAGTGCATAGAAATGATTCTGTTTATTATTGTAATATGTGATAATTGAAATTGGAGCCAATGGATTATTCTGATCTACCTGCTCTTTAAAACGATAGATAAAGGTTTCGATATCATAATAACTTATATTGAGAACACGAGGAAGTTTACTACCATGTTTTTTCATAAAAGCAGTTTTATAATAATCTTCAATAGCCAAATCTGCCTCATAGATAAGTGGACTCATATAAACTTTATTATTCATAAATTTCTTAAAGTTCATCTTATCCATTTTAGCCATTTCAGGATCTGTATGATATTTATTAGCTTCAGCTTTTAAACGTTTGTATTCATCGTAAATTCCTAGATATTTACAAATATCTCCTTCACGTTTTGAATATTCAACTGTATGTGGTTCAACCAAATCACGATCAATATACATTTGATTGTAAGGTTTACAATTTTGTTCATCTATAACTGTATAATATTCAATCGTTGGTCTTTCTATAATTTGAATTTCTGATGTATTAGTTTCATCATCTTTTATAATTTGTATCAAACAATCGTCTGATATTTTTTCCATATTGAAATCCGAGAAAGGATTAATTTTATCAGCTTTTCTCCATCTAGCTTTCAAATACATGGAATTCAAAATATATTTACCCATTTTAAAATCCCCCTTTAACTCAAACTATATAAATAATTTATTTTTTTATCTATAAACTAATCCCGTTTCAATATATTTAAAATAATAATCATTTACAGAAAATATAAGTCGTTTAATATCTTTACGATTTAAATACTTAGGCCAATACTTATGTATTAAAGATTTTATTATTTTTTTATTCTTTAATAAAAGCTTTCTATATAATTTAGGCATTTTGTATAATTTTTCATATGTTATAGATTGAATATCGGATGGTCTAGAAATAAGATTCGAATTAAACATATAGCCATCGAAAACAAACCCATAACGTTTAAATAATTTATCATCATTTTTTAAATCATAATTATATCTTTTTGAAATATCATTCATAAAAATTATACACCGTTTATAATATTCCAAACGTTTTAAAAATCTAATTCTATCATCTAATAAATGTAAAAGACGAACAAGTTTTTTATAGTCTTTTAATTTCATGTCAATATCCATTACACATGTTTTATTCAAATCATCAGAATTTAGATAAGTTATATTCATATCAAAATCAATATTTTTTATAATATCAAAAACAAGATAGTGATATGTATCAAACCAAATATTATAGGAAAAATCAGTAAAACGAGCGCCAATAAAAGTTTTATCTTTGCTTTTAATAGTTAAATGATCTCTATTATTTAATGTATTTTTCTTATACATATCCATTATCGTATCTAATATTTTTTCAATTTTCATTTAATTGATCTCCTTAAAGTTTATCATTTCATTAAATTTAGACATCGGAATTATAATAGAGCATTTATCGCCACAATTATTTTTACAACAATCTTCTCGTTGTGGAGAGCAAGAACATTCCGATCCTATACAATTTTGTGTCAAGCGTACTACATTATCTGCAGCATTGATATCGACTGTATATTTTTCGCTAGCCATCGGATTTTTAATAAAGTTCGATACCATTTCTATGAAATTTTGATCGTCGATCATTTTCATAACTTCTTCCATAGAAATTTCTTTAGAATCAGGTTCAGTATTAACTCCAAGATAATAAAACCATTTAAAAACATCAACAAGAGACATTTTACTAAATGTTTTCTGATGTTTAAAGAAATAATCTACAGATCGAATAAACTTATCATCAATTCGTTTATCACCATCATCAAAATCGATATTCTTATCAGTTAAAACTTTATTAAGTTCATTAATTTCGTCTTCAGTAAGACGATCATTAATTAAATTTTTCATCAATTACTCCTTTATATTTTGTTTATAATTAATAATTCAATCGAATGTTGGTCGTTCAATATTAAATTCTCTAGATATTAGTTTTCCATAATATGCTGGATCCATCATCAGCAGCATTACACCCCAATAATTTCCAAATGTTTCTTTAAATCTATTAAAATCTTCTTCAGATTTAAAACCTAATCTTTCAAAAAGTTCCATTTTAAATTTCTCCTTTTATTATATTTCGTAATATTTGTATTTAAAATATGTATGTATTCCACCAGTTAATTCTATATCAAAATTCAATGTTACAATATTTCGTTCATCATAGCTTTTTGATACAAAACCCGAAACTATTTTCTTTTGCATGAAATCATTATGATAGATTAATAATGGATGATTATTGAATCCATTTAATCTTATTCCGCTCATATATTTATTTTTTTCAAATACTTCTTCCCAAGCTTTAGGCTCTAAAGTTAAATAAGAAACATTTGAATCTAAATACAAATTGAAAAGGATATCAGTTACCGCATTTTCTCTTTCTAATGGAAGAACTTTAAGATTAAATATCTTATCAAGTCTTTCAGAATTTGCTATAAATAATGTATGTTTATATCTATCGAGTGGGTTAAACTTAATATTTATTTGAAATAAATATTGATTTATTCTTCTAGGTGTAGGAAGATTCATAACTTCAAAACCTAAAATAACTTCTTCCTTAATAGCTTGTAACATAAGTTTTGGAAAAATATACCAAGAATCCAAACACACATCATAAGTTTTAGTTAAGAATGTTTTTATAATGTCATCGTGACTCATAAGAGATTTAATTCCTAACAAATCACAAGATGATACTACAATTGGTATAGAAACACGTTCATCATTGTCTACAAATAATTTCTGATCTTCTTCACTAATATAAAATTCATCAAATGTTACAGTGCTAAAAATTTTATAATAATCAAAATTATCACCATTTTTCGGATTATGAGAAAGAATAAATTCATAAGTACCATTCATTCTTATCATTTGTAATAAACATGGTGAGTTTAAATTATATTTACTCATAGCTGTACAAACTTTCTTAAGTTTTTCTATAAGTTTTTTGGTATCTTTTAAAGGTTCATACATTTAAATTTTCCTCCAATAAGATTTATACTATACTGTTTCAAAATCATTAAATAAGTATATAAATAAAAATATCTGTAGCCCGAAGACTACAGACAAAATTATTATAAAATTATTGATCTGGATCATTTCGTATAACATTTGCTGTTATCTCGATACGATACTCTTTTTCAAGTTTTTTATAAGATTCTAACTCAGGAACATAATATAAATTATCATCCAATACTAATTTGTCATCAAAACGTTTAATAGATAATTCAGATATTTGAAAATTTTCATTATCTGAATTTCCCATAACACGATTAAATAAATCATCAATATTTTTATTGATTTCTTTTTTGATACTTTCCACACTATTATTTTCTGGTTTAATTAATCTAATAATAGTATGTTTATTTACTATTTGTTTCATTATAAACTCCTTTAGCTTTTGTACAAGCTTCACATAAATAATATTTATTAAACCTTCCAGTTTCAAATACAGGTTCACCAGATTCAATATTTCGTTTACAATTAATACATTTAATATTTTTATTTTCTAAAATAGTTACATTTGCACTGTATTTTGCTTTTCCAAATAACTTTTTCTTACTGGGAAGTATTTTCAATAACATAATTTAATGCCCTCCGAATATGTATATTAATATGTGTAATTTAATATAATTATATATTCATTTAGTGTTACATGGAGAAAATATGAGTAATGAATTAATAAGTATTATGTTTAATTCACAAAAAATAAAATATTCAGAATTAGACTTATATTTTAAACGAACTGATGTTGAAAAAACTATTTACTTTTGTTTAGATTTTGATTATATTATGGGTAAATATCTTTATGCTATAGATTATGATAAAGATGTTAAATTTACAGAGCAAAATATTAATGAATTTATAACAGAATTCTTAAATCTAATAGCACATTATAAAAGATATTTTTATAATAATCTAGATGCTATGAGTTTCTTTTATATAGGAATCAATGTTAATAAATATAAATCTGATGAAAATATCGCAACTTTAATTAAAAAGTTAATTCCTTTAATAACAATGATTCCTAGAATTTATATTTATTATTATGATAACTTTAATCAAGGTTTCTTCATGAAGTATAATCTGATACGAACTATTTGTATTAGTCGTTCCGATTCAAATAAAGAAATATTATTCTTCGATCTTTGTAAATTCAATATGAATGAATTGATTTATAAACTTACAAAAAATTATTATTTCTTTATAAATAATGATGGAATACATTTATACGGTTTTCAAAATTTTAAAGAAGAAAATTTATCAGATGTAGAACCATTATACATGAATACTGTAATAAATTTGTTAACCATATATGAAACTTTAAATGAATTACAATTGACAAATAAATTTAAAGTCGATAATATAATTATGGATTTTATAAAGAAACATAGAACCGAAGATTTTAATGATATAAAAACCAAATTATTAATAATCAAAAAATTCACAAAAATGAAAAAGATCGAAAACAGATTAAAAAAACTGGAGGGTGATTTAAACTCATTAATTTATAAGAATATGATAGAAGTAACTATGAGAAACTGGAGACACGTTATAAAAGATAATAGTATTTATAAAGTGAATGAAATATTAAACGTTCCAAAAAATAAACGAATTAATATAGAACTTCTTATGAACTATTAAAAAAATAGATGGGATACAATCCCATCTATTAATATTTATTTTTTAGTAAGCTCTAAAAATATTAGAAAATCTAGAATTTATATCACATATTTCATCACTTGATAAAACTATATCGTTCTTATCAATAGGTTTAGTTTCACTAAGAGGTATACATATTGTGTAGTAATAATTGTTATCATGAGTTTTACAATATGAACAGTTTCCACAATTTTCTAATGAAATGTATAACCAATATTTATTTTGACTAAAAGCTATTTTTATAGAACGAACGGTAATTTTTTGACAGGTTGGTATTATTGTATAAAATGATTTATCATCTATAATATTACCAAGTCGCACTTCTAAATTTTCAATGATATTATCTTTAATCATTTTTATATATGGGAAAACTAGTGGCGGTATAGATTTAACATTACCATTTACAACATTATAATTAAATTTCATTGCAGTTTTGTACAGTTTTGTACAGTTTTGTCATTTCTGAAATATAAGAAACTCCCATATCACCATTAATCAAACAACATTCTATACGTTTACAATTATTTAAAAATGAATTACCTAATGCGGTTAACGACATCATGTTATATGGTTGTTGGCATAATCCAAGATAATCGGAATCAAAACCCCAACTCAAATAAGTTAAAAACTTAGGTTTATATAATGTACCTTTAAATTTATTAGTTTTGTACACTTTAGAAAGATTATAAACAGTTGCTATGTCGCGAAGTAATAAATCTGTACTATCATGAGAATTGAATGTATTTACAATAGGTACAACATGTTCACCTTGTTCCAACAATTCTAATAATCTACAAGTAGAATCTTTACCACCACTATATAACAATCCTACAACTTTAGCATTTGAATAATCATATAAAGGTAAAGTATTACATAAATCCATAAAATATCGTTTTAAATTAGAATATATGATGTTTATAGTTGCAGGGTAAAAATTAGAATAATCACACCCAATATTATCATAATCTAAACTTAACTGTCCAGT